>Ga0126342_10017743_pt1 | contig 12273 bp, 11 predicted proteins | sample Cyp1metagenome_FD_92528 | JGI IMG/M metagenome (GOLD analysis project Ga0126342, IMG submission 92528) | Coral microbial communities from Lord Howe Island, Old Settlement Bay, Australia - Cyphastrea 1 metagenome | ecosystem: Host-associated > Invertebrates > Cnidaria > Coral ... | reverse complement strand
TCCATATATCTCCATATATCTCCATATATCTCCATATATCTCCATATATCTCCATATATCTCCATATATCTCCATATATCTCCATATATCTCCATATATCTCCATATATCTCCATATATCTCCGTATATCTCCATATATCTCCATATATCTCCGTATATCTCCGTATATCTCCATATATCTCCATATATCTCCATACATCTCCATATATCTGCCACATATTTGCCATATATCTGCCCATCATTATCCCAAATTATCCCCATATCTGCCCATATCTTCCGTTGTCCTTGACATGGCATGAGTTCCGAGTCGCCGAGTCCGTCCACCGTTCCGCTACTTTTGGCGTAACTCGAGACAGGTCGTTGAATGCATCGGGCGGCTCTTGAGGTGCACCGTGATGGTAACCATTGAGGGTGAAGGTGCACCCCCAGATTTTTTGGGTGAACTCTTTAGGTTTTGCGAATGAAAAAACAAATCCTCATCAATTTCTAAACCCAGATTCCTGGCGCATCTAATGAATCTAATCACTCTACTGATAGTTGCCCCTTTTTTGTTACCTAAGATTCAGTGGGAGTATGGCTGCCATGGCTTTCGATTCATCACTGCTCCTTGCCCATGCCCAGAATTTCTGTGGAATCATCGCGGGATAGCCTACCCTATGGAAAATCACCATTTTTTCATGGGAAAACTCACTATTTCAATGGTCATGTTCCATAGCAAACTGTTAAATTACAAGAGGATAACATATGATAGCCCAACAACATCATCCAATGGGGTTTTATCATCCAACATTATGATAGCCCAAGCCAGTGGGGTTTGGGGAATCACAAATGGATCGCACACGAAAACTCCCGACGATAACAATCACAACTGAGGCTCACAACATAATCAACATATTGAATCCCGACGAACCATAGATTCCATAGATGGTTCCCAAAATCTACAATGTGAGGCTCCCAAGGTAGGTCTTTGGTGGTTTAAACAATTCCAACACCTCTTGGATTTATACGTTATGGAATTTATGGATCTATCTGCAGTTGGTGCAACTACAGGTAAACCATGGTAAACCAACATCCATAAGATCTGCAGTTCAATGGCTTTAACTAGACCAACTAAACCAACATCCATAACTTGCAACCACTTGATTACTACCATGTCAACCCATGTCAACCCATGTCAAACCCACATGTTTGCTGCAATCCTATCTGTTGTGGCCCCACATTGTATCTCTCTAATACTCTTGATGGTCAAATCACATCAAAGCCACATTTTTGCTGCTGGAAGACCATTCAACCACCAATTATTGTTGTTGAAACCCTTGTAGGCCCTGGTAAATCACCATTTTGCTTGCTTCAATCCCATCAAGTCCCCAATTTGTTTTATTAAATCCCACTAAATCACAATTCCGCTTGGGGAAATGTCATGGAAATCGTCAATTCGTGTCAGTCAACCCATTTTTGCTGGTTAAACCCCAATGTTTGATGGGATTTTATCCATCTTTTTGATGCTTCAGTCACCATGAAATCCCATGAGCATCTGAAATCCTCATCTCACAAAAAATCCCATGGACATCCCTCTGAGATCCCTCCATTTTTCAAAAAAATCATTGGAGTTGGTCAGTTGGGAAAATCCATTTTTTGTGAAATCATTGGAGTTGGTCAGTTGGTAGGGAAAATCTGGAAAACCCCCCAGATTTGCTGGGAAAAAACCCATGGCGTTTCGAGGATTTCCCCTGAAGGCACCGCGACAGCTCCGTGGCCGCGCTGGCGGCTCGAGCCATGGCTGTGGCGCAGGTCTCTGGACAGCGCTATGAGGAGGTGGGCCTGGGCCCGGTGGGCTGGTGCCGTGGCTCCGGGGGAAGGAAAACCATAGGAAAACCATAGGAAAACCATAGGAAACACCATAGGAAAATGGGTGATCTCCATGGAATTTCATGAATTTCATGGTGACTTTAGCTTAGGAACATTTGAGATTTCGAATTTTTCATGGTGACTGGAGCAAGAACCATTGGGATTTAGGGAAAACGATGGGGAAACTGTGGTTTTCCAGGATGACCCTGTTCGGATGATTTCGCCAAAAATAGGTGAATTAAGCACACACACAGATATCTGGTTGGTGGTTTGGAACATGGCTTTTATTTTTCAATAATATCTGGGAATAATACTCCCAACTGACTAATATTTTTCAGAGGGGTTGAAACCACCAACCAGATGTATAAAAATATAGATATTTATATTTATATATATATATATATATATGTATATTTATACATATATATATGTATATATATATATATATATATAATATGGAATGAAGGATTAAGGATGATTTACCTATATAACTTCTTGATCACCGCTTATAATTCATTAATACTTTATTCATAACATTGTGTATACCACCCAGTCAGAGGTTGGTTTATAACCCCCCATGAGCTAGTTCGATCATTGATGAACTTGCACTTCTGTGCACCAACTTCGCCAACATCAATCAGCTCTAAAATCCGATTGAACTCCCCCATCTTTCTAGGTGAAGTTACCATTTTCCCATGGTTTTCCATGTGGTTTTCCTGGCTTTCGTCACCGGCGAAGGCGTTGCTGCACCTGCTGCAGATGGATGAGAATTGCGTGTTGGCAGCGCTGGATGCTCTGGGCAAGATGGGCCAGGGATCTCAGTTGATCCCCTCCGGTGTCCCAAAAAAGATGGCGGATGAAAAAAATCCGACGGATTTTCTGGCCATGACCAGAGGACAGCAGTAGCATGGTGGAAGCATCGCTGGTTGAACGGTCCAAGCAACGCAGGATGGAGGTACTGGAACTCTTCTTTTTGGAGAATGTGATGCCCGGAAACGATAGCTAAACTGGATTATCCCAATTAACTATGGTTATACTCATCAGAAAACCCTAGTTATTCCAGTAAGCGATCTTAGATTGCTTCAATGTAGCTAGATTAACACTTGGGTTTATGGTAGATACATCGATGATGAGGTATACACACCAAACATAACTGGGGAGCACCACCTTGTATGGAACATGACCAAGCAGGGTGAACCAAGGAAGCCCGGTGTATTCCGATGCATAGTCCTGAAATGTCAGAAGAGCAATGACAAGAGAAAGGATGAACATGGATGAACATTTTATGACATTTCTGACCTGAAAAAACCATGGTTTATGGTAGATATAGATATAACTATAGTTTTCATAGTGACATAATATGTATACACTAGAGACATTAACAATCATAATAATAATAATATATAATAATATATTATATATATACCATGGTTTTCCCAGTTGTTTCTTTAATGAACTATAGCTGGATGAGGTTCCAATCTGAAGTCTTTTTCGCTTCCCGAGGCTCAAACATCCAGCCCACCCGAAAGGCGCTGGTGGTGCCTGGGCTACACATGATATATTGAAGCCTATATATATATATTTGTATATATACACATAGTTATATAATTATATATCTATAGATACTGTATATACAAATTATGTAATTCAATGATCTAAAACAAATCTGCTCGTATCATCTCTCTCTCTCTCTCTCCCTCTTATCGATCTATCTATCTATCTATCTGTCTATCTGTCTATCTATCTATCTGCCTATCTATCTGTCTGTCTATCTGTCTATCTATTTGTCCATCTGTCTATCTGTCCATTTGTCTATCTCTCTATCTGTCTGTTTGTCTGTCTGTCTGTCCGTCCGTTTGTCCGTCCGTCCTGTCCTGTCCGTCCTGTCCGTCCTGTCTGTCTGTCTGGCTGGCTGTCTTTCTGTCTGTCTGTCAATCTAATCTAATCTAATCTAATCTAGTCTACTCTAGTCTAATCTATCTATTTGTCTTTTTTCTTTCTTTCTTTCTTTCATTCTGTCTCTCTCGCTACAAATCCATGCGACACATTGTGCTTATTTCTTCCCGCCGGAGCTCCCGCCCAGGTTCGCCAGGTGGCCCAATGCCTCAGCGGCCGCAGCGTGCCCGTGCGCTGTGCAGCCTTGAGACGCTGGGTGTGGATCTGACGCGGGGGGTGGGTTGTTCTTTGGCCCGACATGGGCATTTTCTAATGGTTTGAGGGAAATCTTCAGCGGAAACCATATGGTCTTTACATTTATTTTTAAAAAACCATCAATGCCTCTAAAATGTTTTCTTAAAACTTCTTAAACTCTTCCACTGAACAGTTCGGCACTGGATACGGTAAACGTCAAGCCGCAGCTCCAATTTTTAATGGGATCTAGAGGCTGTCAAGTTGGATTACTGAAGGGTTTTGCTTAGTCAATAACCATTCCCCGTAATACGAAATCCCCTTACGAAGCGCAGTTTTTAGGATTTTTTAGGATCTTTAAGCTCCGGAAACATGGTGAGGTTGTGGCTCCCCAAACGAGTTTGTTTTGAGGGGATCTTCCGAGACGACCTGCACACATGGTAGGCACCTGAAAATGAGACACAACAATAGATGTTTGCCGCATAAGTCATCTTGAATTCAATTTCTGCTGGTGAAATCCAATTTCTGCTGGTGACACTCCCATTCTGCCGGCAAAATCCGAAGCTTTGTATGCTGATAAATCCCCGATGCAATTTTTTTCGATGGGCTAAATCAGGTTTTCCATCCCCATTTCTGATGGGTTTCGCCAAGAGCACATTTTTGGTCCTCCTGCTTACCGATCCCAGGAACGCTCGCGGAGCTGAAAGCCACGCGACAAGCGTTGCAGCTGCACGACCTTTTGCAGACCGAGCAGGTTAAGCCAAGGGATGTGAAGTGATTTGGATCAATAAGTGGATTGTTGAAAAACCTATGAAAAAGGTAGCCACAAAGGGGTCATTCACCCAATTTGCACCTCTAGTATTTGGGGTGCTGGCAGCATACCAAGTACATGAAGTTACTAAGGAGTGGGGGTTTGATCAGCAAGATCTTAGGCTAAATCATCAAGTCAATTCTTTATCAAACAGATACAGGTTTCTTTTAAAACAGGGTACCTCTAAGTCCAGTGGTTGACGATCATTTTTCCACATGTTCCTTATTTAAAAGATGTCAATTGGGGCGTGCGCGATTTTCGGACACACCGGACACACTTAATCTCAAAATCCGAAAATCCCAATTGGGCACATTACAACTCAAACTTATGAACCACCATTTTTATCATTTTTTTTGGGTGTTTTGGAATGGGTAAGTACAAAGGCATGACAAATCTTATGCGTCCTTGGTATCAATCCTGTTTCGGAGCCATTACCCATGAGAAGATTGTTTATCAGTGAAACATGGATTTGTTCTATTATTTTCTACATAAAATCTCCAGCTTTTTCCAGTGAACACCTCCCTGCTTGGACCGGACTAGCATGGTTCACAAGCAGTTTTTTTTCATGGGTTTTGTCTGAAAGCAGGACCCCAGCATTCTATGGTTTAGACGTGTTCAGACAATCATTTTCTGCATAAAGAAATGCAATCTGGGAAAATCCACTATTTTTTGGTCAAAAACCCATTCACACGTATATATATATACTGTATATAATATATATAATATAATATATATATATATAATAATATATATATATATAATATATATATAATAATATATTATATATAATAATATACAATAATATATTATATATAGATAATATGCATCCACATGGTATATCTTTGCAGACACATAACACTGGAAAGATGTAGACTCAGAATGTGGCAATCCCAAGGTATTTTTGATGCTGTTTCGACTGTGTTTGATCATGCCATCCCTGGTTTCGCTGGATTTGAAACTCCAGGTGCCATGGTGAAAACCACCATGAAACAGCATGGTGAAACACCATCAAGAATCATCTACCATCAATGGTGAACATGACACACCATCAAACATGATCATACATTAGATAAATTAGATACTTAACACCAGCAATCAAACAGTTTTGAATTTTTCCAACTTAGCATTCCCAAAAGATAGAACGCACGGACATTTTTTATTAACCATCATCCTCCCTGGTTTCACATGAAAATGGTATGAAACCATGCTTCATAGCCATGAACAATTGCTTAAACCACAAATTCAATGGTAATTTCAGGATCCTTAGGCCCTTTTGCTAATGGTAGGTCCCTCCAATGAATCGATTCCTGAAATGACCATTGACAAATAACCATTAAACATTTGTCAAACCATGGTAATCGAGGAACCTAAATAGCCACTGTATCAATACCCAAAAATTGACAATGACTCATTGACAAATAGCCACCAACCCGATATAGATATAATATACATCCATATAGTCCATCATTACCATGCTTCATAGCCATGAAAAATTGGTTAAACCATGAAAATACCCCTGGTCATTTCAGGATCCTTAGGCCTTATATGGTAGGTCCTAGGTCCCTCCAATGAATGAACAAATAGCCATGGTAATTGATACCCACATAGTGGTGCCCCAGTTCGATAGCTAAGTTGGTGAACATAACTACAATAAGTAGGACTTATGGTAGATATATCAAACTAGTTGATGGGGGTTATAAACTAACTTAATTAAACATCATTAAACCATTAAACATCATTAAACCTCATTAAACCATGGCCATTATAATTGATACCCATTAAACATCATTAAACCATGGCCATGACGGGAGGTGCCCGAAGTCGTGGGCGCCTTGGTGGAGGTTCTGGCGCAGCTGAGTGCGCTGACGCGTGAAGCGGCGCGGGGCTGGGTTGGTGCTGGTGGATGGGAAACATGGGAGAAACATGGGAAAACCATGGGAAACATCCATGGGAAAGTCATGGAAAAACATGGGGAACATCTGAAAAGCCGAAAAAAAAAATGGGAAAAGCATGTGAGAAAGGCTATTGGAATGTGTTTCACATGTTTCACCATGGAAAATCGAGAATCATGGGGGAAATCATCTCTTACATATATATATATATATAATATCTATTAATCTGGATGAATCATACCGACCTCACCGCGACATCACGAGAATGATGTATGTATCGGAGCTACTGGGGCTCCGGTGTCAACATAGCCAGCTGGAAAATCAGCCATTTCATTCGAGGATTTTTCCAGCCAGCCACGTTTGATTACCAGAGGGTATTCATCATCCAATGGTAATATATGGGATATAACTACTTGGGATATATTGGATATAATCCACGTAATATATTGGTTATTACCAGAGGATATTTCCATGGGATATAACTACTTGACATATAACTCACCCCTACATTTTTTGGTGCATCTGAGAATGGGGAAACAACGGGGCATCAACGTTTTCTTCTGATTTTTTTTGAGATTTTTTGGGATTCATCAAGTTTTTTTTTTTCCGAAAATCCTCTATAAATGGTGATGACATGAAGGTTCTCCTAAGATACAGAGGGTTTTTTTTGTCAGTGTGATGGGCTCACAAGACGACTGGCTGTTCTTTTCTGTTCGGCTGTGAGAGGGATACTTCGGAAATCAGCAGCTCGGGATATAGTGCTGTTTTTTAGGAAAACAGAGTGTCATTGGATTGGTTGAAGGGAACATCTTAACCGGAAAGCCCCATATGAAAGAAGGGAAACTCTATGGTTTCCTGTAAATTTTCCCTTAAACCAATCCAATCAGAGTGAGTTCCATGAAAAGTAGGGGTGCGATCCCTCGACTTCCAAACCTTCCCCCGGAAGGTATTTGAACCCTGAAATCCCACCGAAATTTGTCAAAAAATGGAGGTCTTTGGTGATGGGAGATCGAAGATTTCAATTTGTTGTGGCATTTCAGTAAGAACAGCTATGGAATTTCCAATGAGTATTCATGTTCTGAGATTTGATTCAAAAGATAACAATTGACTGATTGACTATTGCCTGATCACATATTCCACTATCATCATAATCAATGCCGACGAGAATCAATCATGATCTAATCTTGAATATTGAATGAGTTCAACACTATTGTATATTCAACTTCATGAGTTGAACAATCTATAATCGTTCCTATGAACAGCCCACATCTCCAGGAGAGTTGCTTCCCAGAGGATTTTCGAGAACAGAAGCTGGGTGAGATGTGCCTTGGCTCAAGGTGATTGATGCCGCAAACCCAATACAGATGCAGAACGAGCTAACTCTACCTATCAAACTTTAGGATTGGCTTCAACTTTTCTGCATTTTTTTTTGGGGGTCGGTTTTTTCCCAAACAGGTGGGTTTCCCGGTTTCCCCAGACTTTAGAGACCCAATTTGCCAAGGGGCTTGGGGACCCAAGGCTGGTGTTGCCAACGTTTAAAAAGGGGGATCCTGCCTAGTTGGGTCATGGATAGCTAACTGGCGATCATCATCCTATACTTCATCCTTAGTGATGTACTTAACATTCACTTGACTGCCTAACCATGGCCTATCCAAGTAGGATACCAAGCCTTTTTTTGCCCAGCGACCCAGGCTTGCGACACCTCGCTTGGCATATTCTGCCTTGAAAGCTATGGCTTTCCTGGGCCCCAAGGTGGGTTTCTCTATTTTGATGAGGTTTTGTAGGATTGAGCCAACAGGGGACTTTGGTAAGGGGAGATTTTGGGGACTCACCAAGGGGATCTATCCCCTATCTGGGCATTCAGGGGTTCCGTGAAAATCTCATGTCTGTTCGCACAATCTTTGTTAGTTCAAACCTTGTTGGCTCCACTGGCATGAAATCCCTCGATTTTACAGTAAAAACCATGGCTTTTCGACCTTTTTTTGCCTTAAAACCAACGTAGTGATAGTTCAATTCCCCATTTTTGGTGGATATTTTTGGTGCGATTTTCATCCTCAAATCCCAAGGTTTCTCAAGGATTTTGGGTGAAATCATGGTGGAATTTCCCCCCAAAAAATCCCCAATTTCTCATCATTCATGGTGAAATCCGAACAAAATCCACCATGGTTTCAGAAACCAGAATAAACCATGGGTTTTCCCCAATTTCTCATTATTCAGGAATTTTTTCTGGCTGATGTTTCCACCATACCCTCAAGCACCAGTTTCTCAGCATTTTTTTCAGGGGGAACTCTGAAGCCAGGCCCCGGCGAAGCTGCTGCCGAAGGTGACTGAGCGCCTGGCAGATGCGGATGTGAGCACTCGTGGCCCGGCACATGGGAATATCGCTGTAGACGACTTAGATAAAGTCCATGGGGGGTTCCTAAAATCTACTATTACTATTACTATAGAAAGAAATACTATGAAATACAAAGATTACTATATATGCATATGATAAATTACATGTAAATCTATAAACATAGATGTAAATTATATGGATAGTAGATGACACATATTGATAAATTACTATAAACATATATATAATATATAATATACATGTATATTATGTATATACTATCATTTACAGATAAATCTACAAACTATAGCATCATCTATCATTTACTACAGATAGTAGATTTATCTGTAAACTTCGTAGGATTAGCCTATGAAATTGATCGGACAATATCTTTTTTAGGGTTTCTATAGAAGATCCATCATGTTAGGCTTAGAGTGGAAAGCATATATATATATAATATAATATATAATATATATAATATATAATATAATATATATATATATTATTAACATGTTTCTATTTTTAGGGGTGATTCCGTAACTTCGCCCCCCAAAAAAGAGGTTTAACGTTGCGGTTTCGGTTTCGGTCGCTCGTTGCGAGGCTATGCTGCCGCCCTGGCCTTGGGCGGCATGGCGGAGACGGTCGCGGCTTCCAAAGAGACGGTGCCTCCGGGGAGAGTTCACCAAAGATTCGGTGGTTTTATGACGGTGGTGACCCGGCCTGGTAAACAGTCCCAAAAAACGATGGTTAAAATCACCAATTTTCATAGGGAAATCAACTATTTCTATGGAAAACATACAAAAAACTATGGAAAATCACAATTTTTAATGGGAAAACTCACTATTTCGACTGGGCCATTTTCAATAGCAAACTGTTAGTTTACCAGAGGGTAGCCTTTGGTAATTCGTTACTGCGACATAGAAGCCATGGCTATGTAAAAATAGTTGATTTACCGAAATTAAAGATGGTGCTTCTCCATGTTTGGATTGGTTTAAGGGAACATCTTAACCGAACAGCCCCATATTTCATGGGAAAATCGATGGTTTCCGGTTACGATTTTCCCTTCTATAAACCAATCCATCGAAAAATGGGGAAATTCTTTTCAAAGAGATGCGGATTGAATATCAACCACGGATTTAACGATCAAAAAAAATAAGATTAGACATTAATTGGCACGCATGGGGATGTAACTATCAAAAATAGGGATTTAGGACCAACAATGGTAGTTGTTTATACCATGATTTATCCATTTTGATTGTGATGGCAGTGGTTCTGATGATGATGAGGATGAGGATGCCCAGGATTGTGAGGATGAGGTAAGCCTTCAAAGGCTTTCCGCCACAGCACTGCTTCCTACTTAAAAAATCACAATATCCAGGTTTTTCGTGGTTTAGTTTAGATCTGGACCCAAAGTTTCCGGATGATCCAATTTTCTGTGGGTCAAGTCCAGATTTTTACGGGTTGAGTTCCCATTTTGATAATCAAATCCCCTGATCATAGCAGGATTACCCTCCGGTCAAACATAGCAATGGAAAATCACTGATTTATAGATTCTCCCAGTAAAACCTTATGGGATTTTCAATTGCGTTTGACCAGAGGGTAGGTTAAGCCACCTTGGCCGCAGATCGACCAGCTCGTGGCCATGTTGAAATCCTCAGATGTCGGCCAACGAGCGGTTTTTTGGCGTCCAGTGGTCTTGGGGTCTGGGTAGCCTCGGTAGTTGTTCCAACGTAGCGAACTGGCCTGCCATCCCCATTTTTTAAATGGGTAAATCAACTGTAAATGGGGGATTTTCAATAGCTATGCAACAAATGACCAGAGTTGGTTGATGATCGTTGGATTCACACCATTAGTGAGCAGTGGCTGCTAGACCTCCGTTGGTTGATGTGATGAGTTTGGGGATTACACTAACCATCACTAACCACTGACCACTGTATTGGGGATTATCGCAATAAACGGAGAATAATTCCGTTCTCAACCAACCAGTATGAAGGGAGCACACAATTCTGGGTAAATTTGATCACTGTCCTCCCCTGGGAATAATGGTTAGTAAGGGAAATCATCCCCAAATGGCCTTAATTCAGGTTAGTGAAATATGATAATTTACCCAGAATTATAGTTGGATAATGTTGGATATACCCATTAGAACATATTAGAACATATTAAAAGCCTCCATTCATAGGGAATTTCCCATGCGAGGCTTGCTGTGTGGCCTTGGCGCAGATGGGCAGCGAGGCGAAGCTCAGTGCCGAGTTGGTGGCCACCTTGGTCAGTGATATGGAGGACGACTGCGGGAGCTGGCGGAAAGCCAAACAGCTAGGAGGGCGACTGTAGGATGGTAGGATGTTTATGGTGATTTTGGATGGTGAATGCGAATTTGTTGTCCGATTTCTTTAGAGGTTTTTTTTTGTGATTTTATATGGTGACTTCATGCTGATTTGATGATTCAATGGGACTTGATAGCATTTTCATGCTAGTTTCATGGTATTTACTTGGATTTAATGGTATTTACCTGGGGATATACTGGGAGTTAACACTTAGACATGGCTAATTATACAAATGATGGTTTGACCCGCGCCAGGGGATCTTCTGGTTTTATTTCCGGGGTTTAATGGATTTAGCACAGGGATTTACGCAACATTGGTATTGATGGATCTCGATGGGTGACTTGGGGTGACTCGGTGTAAGCTAACTCGGAGGATCAATGCAGCTGGATATACTGTAACAGGATATAACCGGATATGAGCAGTGCGTGTTAAGCCTCAATAGTGCTATTGTTCAGTGAAGTGACATTTTATTAATGTTTTAATTTATGGAAACCGTGATATGAGAGAGAATCCATGTCATTATGTGTTTAAAGCATGTATCAGGACTGGCTTGTATATGGTTTCATGGGTTTTTTCCTTGATAGAATAGCAACCACACTGAGGATATCATGGGGATATAGTGGGATATCTTTGGATAGATTACCATGAACATACTAGTTCCATTGTTGATGGATATTATATATCTAATTATAATATACATATAATAATTATATATATAAATAAAATGTATAATATATAATATATAATATATAATATATAATATACAATATGTAAGATGTAATATATATAATATGTAATATATATAATACAATATATAATATACAATATAATATATAATATAATATAATATAATATATAATATATAATATATAATATATAATATATAATATATAATATATAATATATAATATAATATAATATATAATATATAATATA
>Ga0126342_10017742_pt1 | contig 12273 bp, 9 predicted proteins | sample Cyp1metagenome_FD_92528 | JGI IMG/M metagenome (GOLD analysis project Ga0126342, IMG submission 92528) | Coral microbial communities from Lord Howe Island, Old Settlement Bay, Australia - Cyphastrea 1 metagenome | ecosystem: Host-associated > Invertebrates > Cnidaria > Coral ... | reverse complement strand
GCCCGGACCTCCTAACAGCTCTGATGAACATGTCTCTTGTACTGCGCCTGCCACGGAAAATGCATCTTTGCAGATCCTCTTCAAATGTCCCACGCCTGCCATCGTTTTTGGAAATGCTACAAAGCCCTCACCTTTTCACTTTTGAGAAGGTGCCTCATACCTTGCGCCTGCCACGCGAAACGACATCTGAACCTCCAAAAGTGGCGCGAACATGTGGTGTTTTGTACATTTTGACTTCGAAATGTGCTTCGCGCCACAACGGCGTGCACCTTTTCGACAGCCCAACTCCTAAAAGTGCTCCGAAGCTGAGGTGCTTTGTACATTTTGACTTGGAAATGTGCTTCACGCCACAACGGCGTGCAATTTTTCATCTCTCATCTGGCCAGCTGGCTCCGCACCCCCCGCTTTAGCGAGCCTACTTTTCAACCCTCCGGAGCCACAAATCATTGGAAAAACAATGTTTCGCGACTTTCCTACCTTTTCGCGCGCCTGGATCTTCTTTCTTCTGACTCTTTCTCTTCTCTTCTCTCTAACTCTTCCCGTCTCTGCTTTTCATCTGTCAATGTTGTCGGAAGTTTGACTTCTAAACTTCCTTTGATAATTATATATATATATTGATAGTATTATTAGTATTGTTGATGATTTTCCCTTTCTTAACCATTATTAACCAGATCCACAACATTCAAACTGGCTTTCTACAGCAGGTACTGTTTCATGTTGGGGGAAAGGACTACCAAAGCCTGTCCCCACATCTATCCTCTCCATTTCCAACGAAAAACAAGCCTGTCAAAATTCAGTTGGCTGATGATCAGTTAGGGATACCCTTCACATTTTTTGGGGATCATCGCCATATGAAAATCAGATGGCTTGGTCCCGTCATGCGCCTCGATCGCCTGTCGAAATCATCACCTTCACAAGTCATCCAACGGCTGTACAAACTAACTCTCAGACAAAACTGATCAAGAGATTGGTTGAAGGCAGAAACTACCAGAAACTACCAAAAATCAATAGAATCATGGATTTCCCATGATTTTCCCATGAACCAATGGATTGATGTTTACCGTACCAATCTTGGTATATGTGAAACATATGGAAATACCACCAACAAAGAATGGGTAACATATACATATATAGTGCAGATTGAAGCAAACATGTTTGTTGATGTTTGTTGTTTTGTTTTACGGTTTTCTGCATTGATCACATTTTAAATCCTGGCCAAATCACATCATTTAGCTGGTGGGATGGATGCTTATCCCCTATGATGTGGCAAAAAATGATGATATATACAGTATATATATATACTGTAGTAGCGGACAAAATTATTTGTTAAATTTAATGCCATGCACAAATTAGGGTCGTCCCCTATCGGTTGTGAGGATTTCGGTGCTCCCGGAGGTATCACAAATGGGGAAAGGGTATAGGGTCGTCCCCTATCGGTTGTGAAGGTTTTGTGCAACCTCAGAAAGGCCATTGCGAAGCAAAACTAAGTTAGTATTACAATAATTTTGTCGGTTCCTCATATAATGTTATATATACATCTCAATGACTGGCATGAGTTGGAGTATACACCCAACGATGTCTCACAATACAACATTCCATTTGCAAAACCAACTTAGGAACTAGCATAACTATGGGCCGTCAAAACAAGACCAACAACACGTTTTCTTTTTTTGTTTTAAGGTTTCCTAAAATAGGGGTTAACCCCAAATATCAAATCATCTATTGAAAAACAGGTTTTTCCAATACACAACCATTCGTTTAGGATGCCCCTGACCAAATCCGTGACCAACTGTTGAGGTTCCGACCTGAAACCACAACAAAAAACCTAGGGTTTTTTCGAACATGACTTCCCTGCTGAAAGTAGTGGAAACACATATCAGGTGTGGTATGTTTTTTTTGAAATTCCAATGATGCTTCTGAGTTTCTGCGACAGCATGGGAAGATCCAAAGGACAATGTAACATATAGCAACTCCCTAAAAAATAGAACAATCCAAACCATTCAAAACCCGTAAAATCATATCAAGATAATGCTAAATTATATTTCTGTTTTTTTTTGGGGGTTATATACTGTATATAACACAAGATATCTGAAAATAGGTTGCAACCCAAATGGATGGGTTATCATCACACTCCCTATCAGAAACCACATTTTTGTTGGTTAAAACTCCTTTTTTGGTATGTGTGTGTGTGTCCAAAAGTTGGTATACTGTACACCTCAAAATGGTCCAATCAAAGGAAACTATGAAATTCTCAACCGGGGGCTCTTGCAGTATCTCCCCGTCGGAATAAACATGTGAGCAGTGTTCAAAACCATTTGTCATTCCAGTATACCGGTTTGTTAAGCATGGGCTTCGCAGTTCATGGATACTCACAAATCGTAAAAAATGAATCAAGGGTAATGTAACCCCTGATCTAGTCATCTACCATCACGGATCAACATCCTCAGCCATATTCCCATCTGTTGGTCCTCCTTTAGATCATATTTAAATCATTCTAAATCACCATCAAACAGCATTACAAAGCGCCAATATCTCCCATTCAATCCCCACAAAATCCCAAAATCCAGCAGTCCCAGCTGGGGCTCGAACGGCTCGAACGGCGCGAACGTCCTCTAGGGCGGCCACGGTGCCTGCGGCGATGTCACTGGGCTGTAGTGGGGATATGTCAATTTCCTGAAATGGAAAGTGGAGAAATGTGTTTCTTCTGTAGCCTAAGATTACAGTAGATCTAAGATGTGAGCAGAAACACCCTGACTATCGCGAGCCGCGAGCCATTTAAGGTTGCTATCTGGGATACATGACTAATGGTGGATTTAATCATGAAAGGGAATGAAATGGTGGATTTAACCACCGGAACTGGGTATCCAATTTTCAGACAAACTACATATCCATATCCATATATCCATTGAGGACTTCCAGAAATAAAAAAAACGTCACCTTTTTTTTTCCATTGACGTATCAGGCCACCCACCGCTTTGAGAATCGTTTGCATCGAGCTTCGACTCACTGTGTTCACGTGTGATGGACATTTGCGGTTCGATACAGCAGGAACCCCAACCAGAAATCACCAGAAATCACATACGAAAATTCCTTGGGATGATGACGATGTCAGTGAAAAATGCGACTAGCCACACATTCAGTTTCCGACCCGGCTGGATATCTATCTTATCTGTCGATTGATTAATATAATAGTATGTCCATTACGGTGGTCATTCGAAATCAGGAGTTTTTATTTCCAGGCTACATCCGGATGTGCATTGAGAAAAATCGCGAATAGCTCTGTAAGCCATGCGTTGTATAGGACAATCTCGGGAATTGACCTGCAAACTGGTTAGCATCCGAGTAGCCTGGCAGTTTTTTTGGGCTCATTCTTAGAACGGTAAAATCCGGAAAATCATCTACAAATGCCATATTTTTTCCCATTGAAGAAAATCGGATTTCACCACGACCATGCAACATGTCGCAGAGATATTTTCTTTGATTCGGCTCTAACGGTGAAAAATGGGAAATGTCCGTGAAAAACATCGTTCAACAAACAGTTTCAGCTTCCTTAGAGTTGATACGACTGAATGGTACAAGATTCGTATTTTAATGTTTTATAACTTGCAGTAAATGTTGTTTGCTGCTTGACCTGCGAGTTGCTGGTTCGTTCAAATCCAAATTCCTTTTACCCACAGCAAACAGCTCCAACCTCTTCTAATAATTAATAAAAAATGACCTCTGGCTGGTTTACACACCCCCCTGCTTCCGAACCCAGCGACCACACCTTGGAACCCTGGAGTCTCTGCGCCGTGCTCGGGAGTCGCGACGTGACCCGCGCGGCATGGCGTTCACATCATCCGAGTGTTTTGCGGCTGGTTATGTTTTTCTTACAAAACATACTGACCTACCCAAGCAAGGTTTGCCCACAAGGCCGACAAAGAGTGAATGTCTACCACCCTTGGATGGTATCAGACAATGCCAAAACACACTTGGCTTTGAATGATTTTGAATGTATAGCAATGGTGTATCTCCAAAGAGGTATGAATCAGGATATATATATATACATACAAATATGATCAAATATGTGTATAAGTTATAAGGCATACATCAACTACTGAGTATCCTACCGTTCTGCTCAGTGGCTCCCTGTTCTACATGTCTATCATAGTCTTTTCCTCAGAGGTGCTCACAGGTATGCACAGCTTCGGGCAAGGTGTCCAGAGTAGTCGCTGTATATCCACCAGAAAACAACATTGCAACCATCTCCATTCACACAGCAGATTATTGTCTATTTATATTATTTATACAACAGTTGTCTGATGATTTCCGATTCAGGGGCTTCCCAGCTACGTTTGAAGCTACGTTTGAAGCACCAATGGACACCTTCAACGAAAATCCATCCAGGATGGATGGGGACCCATTGCCATTTGGCACCATTTGTTGGGCGTCAATCCGAACAGTTTCGATCATACCCCCATACTACCATACGCTTCCATGATCTTATTGCATATAATTGGCTGTAGGATTCTAATATAATCTAATATCATCCAATATCATCCAATATCATCTATATAATATCACCTAATATCATCTAATATCATCTAATATAATCTAATATCATCTAAAATCAAACCACCCACTTTTTGTTTCATATCCAATCTAGCCATTGATTTTCCGATCACCGGCGCCTGGCTGGCTGAGTCTTCGCTGCCTGGCGTCTTGGAATTGCAGCTTCAACATGGCCCAAGTTTAGGGGCTATTGATGGCTGGTTGGTGGTGCTGGCTGTGCCCATCTTTAAAAATGATGGACTTCGTCAAAGGGAAGGATAATCCCATATATTAATATATTAATATATATATATATATTATGGAAAGTGTTTGAAACCACCAACCAGATGGATATTGATATGGCCTGTTTCTGGCTTCCTTCTTGCAATGCACGTGAAGCTTGATCCGTACAGACGCTAAAAAAGCCATTGTTTCACACAAGAGAATCAAACAAAAAACTGTCTATCAAGTCAATGAGTTGTCGCTTCAACATAATTCAGATAAATCATTCCTGGCTTATCTGGAATCATATTTATAACAACCATGGAATTCGTACAATAAGCCAAGTCAATGAGTGCTTCCGTCATCAATCCATGTCTGAGCCAAAATCCAAACAGGCAAAAACCCGTCGTTCCCCTACAAACTAAGGGGCCCCCATAAACGAAATCGCGTTCAGTTGGGGGCCACAGAACTCCAAGAACTATGGTTTATGGTACGCAAATAACTATGGTTATCTATAGTTACTGGGGCGAATCTAAACCAACAAACATAATTGGGGGGCCCCACTTTGTACGAAGTTTCCCGTGAATTTCCTCCTCAAACCTGCCTTTCCACCGAATCTACTCCAGCTCCACCGCAGGCCGTGGCTGTGGCCGCCGCTGATGAACCAGGTCAAGCTGCGAAAAAAAGGCGGCCCGAAAATGTGTTACAGATGTTACATGCCCAACAGCTAAAAAAGCTGGCATTCAAATAGAACCAGAGATTTTTATATAGACAAATATATGATGCGCGATATATCTTTGTAATATATTATTCTCAATATGATATATAGCCACAGATTCAGATAGAACCACTATCTTTGTGATTCTGGGCGAACGAACAATTCAAAACTTGGGAGCTGACTGTGTCATGGGAGCTGGGAACTGTCCCTCTTCCAGCAGTGGATTCGACTCGGACTCTCATGCTTCACCCCAACACTCCAAAATGTTATCTTTGGAGTATGGTGGAAGACCCACCATGTTATCTTTGAGGGTTAGGGTTATTACAAAGATATCTATTACGAAGAGTCCCACACTTCGAGGGTTTTCGACCATATGGTTTCTGTATGGCCAGTTTTCCACAGCTGGGCAAATCTCTATAAATCTTCAATCTCTAAAATACCATATGCAGAGAATACCATCAACCCACACTCAACATTTCCATGTCGAGCACCTTGGAATGGTTTTACTGTTACAAGTTACAGGAACCTCATATGGTTTCCTGCAAACGTCGCCCACGCTCGGCGACGTGACGATTGTAACTTCCCCAGTGACCATCGACTTGGGGACCAAAACCCACATCAGATTCTTCAGAAAACCATCAAAGAAAAGGCAAAAAAAATCGAAAAACCACATCTTATTCATGATATATCTCTGCCACCTATTCCTAGCATACATACGCATATATTATCATATATGCAGGAATGATGCAAATTTATGCAAATTTACTATAGTTTGGCATAGCATAGATTGTGCGCATCGGAGTTGCCGCCCATTTTCTGCTTAAGCAGATGAGTTGCTGCTGCAGAACAGGCCCACTGAATGGGTGTCCAACTGAGCAATGCTGGAAGATCTGACCCCACTCTGAGCGACACGTGAATTTAGGAGAGCCAGTACAATAAAATATATACATGCACATACATAAATATAATTCATCATTAATCTCTTCACCCCACTACTAAAACTCCCCCAGTTAATAAAAATAGGAAAGATGGGCAATTTCGTGTTTTTGGTGGGTTACAATTGCGTTCTTAATTGTGGTAATTGAACATCAATAGGAGAACAGGATGGTGAAATAATGGTCTGTAGCCCCTGTTCATAAAAATAGAATGGTACCTGGAGGTTTTTTCTTCGAAATCCACTTTTTGGCAATATTTCAAACAGATTTTAATAAGGGATTTAATCAAATTTGAAATCGAGTTTTTTTTATTATTAAGGTTTTCATTGGAATATTAGAGGAAAGCTTCGACATCCATTTGTTGGCAATATTCTATATAGATTTTAAAAAGGGATTTAATCAAAATTGAACTCGAGCGTTTTTATTTTCATTATTAGGGTTTTCATTGCAATATTAGGGGCACCATAATGCAAAATACCCCTTTATAGTAAAAATAGATCAACGTGTTTACCATTTGGGGGGTGTTTTAGTATTAGGGAGCAGAGATTATATCTATTACATATTTAGGATTTGTATGTTCTTCTTAAGCAAAATAATTTACATAGATGCAGTAGGAAGTTCACTCTTTTCGGTAGACGGATAGTTTTCATGATCTCCCACAGTGACCTTTTCGCATCGTTTTTCGCATCGTTTGGAGTGTGTGGCTTGATCCTCCGAGCTCTAGTTCTTACATTGACTCTACATGGTCTGATCTTTCAGATGAGACCATTTTCAAAATGGAACAGGCGGGAACGCCTCACCATTTGCGCACACCATTTTGGGAATGGGTCAAGTTGTGGGAATACACGGACGCCAAAGCTTTTGGCTTTTCATTGGACATCTTGAGATATCTTGAGGACCTGAAACGATACATATATTATTTATATATATATACACCAGTTATATACCAATTATATACCCGTTTTGGGGTCCAATATGTGTTTCATCTTAGTATTGCTCCCCAGTTTTACACACCGCGTAATCTCTGCGTCTCGCAGATCCAGATCTCAAACGCCTGGGCGACAACAGCCAAAGATCTCAGCTCCAAGTGATTCCATTCCCATATGCTCCATGTATGGTATATTTACCTACATTTGGGTGTTTCTTGGGGCAAATGTTGGTAAATATTCCATGCATGGAGCATATGGGAATGGCTTTTAGATGCTTTTAGACTGTGGTGGAACAAGACTGGATCATACAGACATATACAGACTGTTGGACTACTCTAAAACCATTCCAAAACCACCCGTGATCTCAGTTCATCTGGCCAGTTCTCTCATCATCCGCAAGGGGGTTCTTAACACAATGGTAGACCTCCAATTGAGAATGGTTCCAAGTGTTACTGTAAAATTCTGTGGATTTTTGGGGATGCTTTGGAATTGCTTGGCTATACAGCGGTGTGGCCTTCATCGACCCATTGGTTCCAAGGGAAGCCGGTGTGGCTCGGACCTGCTAGTCCTCCCGCTGCCGACTGGCTCGTGACGCAGGATGTCAACATTCGGATTGGAATAATGGTGATTTAACCATGAAAAAATGGTGGTTTAAGGGTGGTTTAACCATGAAAAATGCTGGTTTAATGGGATTTAACCAAAACACATGAGGATTCGAACGGGATTTGTATATGATTAATGTGGGTAAAACAATGCCATTTTTACCACTCATGACTGTGAATGGTAAGTTTATACCACCTATACTGGTGATGACTGGGGGATGGTTCATGATTGTTTTACCCACATTATATTGGAACCACCGTGGTAAACCCAGATAAAAAAAACCGACTGAAAAATTCTTTCTCAACCAGACCATCCGTGGTTGGCCCCATAGGAGAGGAGGTTAAACATGATTAGATGTAATTCCCATATGCTCCATGTATAGTATATATATATATTTACATATATTTACCCACATTTGGGGCCATTTGTGGGGTAAATGTAGGTAAATATTCCATACATGGAGCATATGGGACTAGATTCAGATTCAATAATTCTTAAATCTGAATTCCGGCCCTGTCCATGAGTTAGATAAAATATGGGAAAACTAACGAGAAAAATGGGGATTGAGCTTAGAACCCCTAATAGAAATGGAACTGCTAGTGGGTTTAACCAACAAGAACGAGGCTTTCAACCAGCTCTTGTGGTGGCTCAAAGACTTGGGTACTCCAAAAATGGGTTGATCAAACAAAGATGGTATGAATGACGAGCCTGACCTACTTCTCTGGTCCCTGAAGACTAAAGAAACATGCTGCTACCAAAGCATCATATACGCCCGTTCAACCCTAATGCCAATACAATCGAAGCCCTGGTCTAGTATATCCAGTATTAGATCTATGAATTTTGAAGGACCATGTGGGTGGACTTCAATATGGGGTGATGAGACTATACCTGGTTAGTGGTGCAATAACCATCTTGAAAAATATGAAAGTCAATGGGAAGGATTATCCCATATATTATGGAACATAGAACATGTTTGAAACCACCAACCAGTATATAATTGGGATACCCTCCGGCAATCAGACGTGGCAATTGAAAATCCCCCACTTGATGTTCGAAGATTTTCCCCTGAACACCTCCATTTCCAGAGGATTTTCGCCACGTTTCGTTGCCTAGAGGGTGCCCCAAGCAATGGTTTTATCCCTATATCCCAGTATATATCCAAATATCCACATAGAATTGTTGCATATTGTTGCCTCATGATGCGCCCATTTTTGAAATACCTGTGCTTCTCAAGTTATTGGGGTACCCTTGGACCTTGGAACTGCACCGATTGATTCCCCCAGGACCAAGGACTTGGATGAGTGCGGGTGTGCCATGGTCATTTGACCTACCGGGTAGTTGGCTGTACAAATATGTCACAAGACGGACAAAACGTTGCAGAAAAACAGGGGCTGGTTGGTGGTGCAATGTGCCCATCTTGAAAAATATGAGTCAATGGGGAGGATGATATGAACAAATATGAAATGGAAAATAACAGCCATATTTGAAACCACCAACCAGGGGGTCATCCCACTTTCACGGACTATTCCAATCCCATTGGCTTTTTCTACGTCAATCCCTGTACTTCGAGAACCATCCCCGAACTTGCGGATGCCTCATGTTCAGAGCCATATGAAGGCGACTGCTTGTGGATCTCATGAAATATCATATTATAATATATAAAAATCCTTACATATCCCGTGAAATGGTGGAATCCACCATTCTTAGCTATAGTATATAATATATTTATATATGTATATACTGTATTTGTTATCCCATATAATTCTACATTAATATATATATATATCATAATATATCCTTATCTTAGTTAATTAGGTAATCCACCATTATTAGCTATATATATATACCCAAATTAACTATTGTATAGCCAAATATATAATTATCCATTATAGCTAATATTTGGGATAATTAGCTATTATCTTCTCCAGCAATGATCCCCTGCGTCCTCTGTGCGGCGTCAATGCCCCCATCACTGGGACGTGGAGCGTGGCTCAACGGACTCCTGGTGCAGCTGTGACGAAATGGTGGTTGAACAAATCGCCATGTCATGGTCGTTTTAACATTTTCAACTGGTCAAATAGTTATTTAATATGTCATTAACCATAGTATTAACCGTAGTATGTCATGGTTGTAAAAAATACTTATTAATAGCTATTCATACTATGTCAAGTGAACACATACTCAATATATGTTGCTCAAGAACTCATCTTAGCAGATTTGACTCATCTGCGTACACAGCTTTCAGCCTCTATTTGTATGATATAAATACTAAGAAAACATATCAACAGATCAATAAATAGACAAGTGAATGAATTAACTGATAAATATACGCAAGGTTTCCAGTAGGAACATGATGAATATTGTGCTTTATATTGCTTTATGAATATGTGTATAACATTATGTATATGAACTTCCACTCCCAACTGCTCATTGGCGGGATTCCACATTTGCAGGTGTATGCATGATGACGAGGGTGATGACCATGGAGTCCCCAGCTTCCATTTTTTCCATGGCCCAAATATCCGGACATATCCGGACTCATATTCTGGAAATAGATTGCAATGAAAAATTGACTTTGATATGTTTTACCTGTGCCTGAACGAAATTCACAAATCGGCAATGCAGCACACACATCGATGTGGTATGGTGTGGTGAGCTTTCCAAAGGTCTGCATCTACAGTAATCCCCAAAATCGCACACATTTGCAGAGGATCAATCCAAAATTCTGCGGAATTATCATACTTGACTCACTTGACAAGTCAAACATTGGGTTACTTCTAAATCCTACAAGCATATGGTGGGGTTGATCAAATCCACTTTGATCAGATCCTGGCGCCCCAACAAAAAAGCCCAGCTGTACCGAAGCCCAGCTTCGTCGGCGTTTTTGAACATGGACCATGGACACTGTGGCCCATGTCCAAAAAAAAGATTTACCAATTAAACACGGTGGCTATGTGAGATTACATGAAGCTATGGGAATGGCTAAATATTGTCAGAAGCTATTAATAGTAATATAGCCACAATATTATTAATATTATCCATATTCCCATGGCTATGAAGCTATATGGGAATAATGGGAATATGTGTTTGTCTGACAATTGACTACCCCATTCCACCCCATTCCATCCGCTACTGAATCATAATTTTCCCACGGAACTAGCTATTTGATGAGGATACCGTATACCCCATTTCCAGACACATCCAGATCAGATTGTCGCGAACAGTATATCTCATCAATCATATCATATCCCAATGATAGTCCATGAAATCCCTCTTCTTGATGGTCATAGATCCACCATTATCAATGGATATTAATAGCTGGTTGGTGGTTGAGCCTACCCCTCAGAAAAATATGAGTTCGTCAGTTGGGGTTATTCTTCCCAACATATGGAAAAATAAAATTCATGTTCCAAACCACCAACCAGATAATCATCAATCACATGTCCAATCAAGTTCACCTACAGAACCCCTCCGGTTGAAAATCAACTAGTCTTCTATATCACCAACCAGTCTTCCATAGGAAAACCTCCCGCCGCCCCATCGCATCCCTCCAGAAAACCTGACCCGTCCCTGTCGTCCTACTGCTGGAAGACACTGCCTGGAGCGAACTTGGAATGGCACCAAGCAAAATATCGTAGCTCCCCAAATGGTAAATTTGGGATTGCACCCAAAAAAACCCAGAAAACTTGGGATTACACCACAAAAAACTAGAAAAAATGGGATTACACCAAAAAAACCTAGAAAAGTACAATCCTACAAATTGTAAATTGCATGTCCATCTTCCTGGGGGGTCCCAAAAACAGCGCGCACCGTGCTGCTGCGCGTCACAGTGGCGTTGGTCACACGGACCTGCAGAACTGGTGGCACCACTCATGGCTGGTTTATGGATAAAGCCGCCATAGAAACAGAAACCTCAACTGGGGATGTAGTGAAGAAATATAGGGATATTGATATGGATAAGTTTCAATAATTCAGTAATTCACTATTTTTGTTCTTTCCCGTTGGGTAATGAGTTCTCACCCTGGCCTCTTCGTTCATGAAATAAATGGTGCTTGGTTACATTCGGCAGACCAGACAATGTGCTACCGCCAAGTTATGTTAGTTACAAGTTGTAAGTTAGTTGCGGTGATTGAATCACTTAAAAATAAGTTATACGTAAGTTGATTCTGCAAGTCAGAGATATAGAAGTTGCAAGTGAAGGCATGGACATTATAACAGTATGGCTTAGGAAACGAACCGTGAACCGGGAACCGAACCGTTCAGGAACCGGCAGGCTAAGAACCGGCACGAACCGAACCGCCAATTATTCTTACGCAAACCGAATGGGCACGAACCG
>Ga0126342_10017741_pt1 | contig 12273 bp, 8 predicted proteins | sample Cyp1metagenome_FD_92528 | JGI IMG/M metagenome (GOLD analysis project Ga0126342, IMG submission 92528) | Coral microbial communities from Lord Howe Island, Old Settlement Bay, Australia - Cyphastrea 1 metagenome | ecosystem: Host-associated > Invertebrates > Cnidaria > Coral ... | reverse complement strand
ATTAAGCCAAAGAAAAGAGACCGTTGGATATAGATCTAACCCCCAAATGGAGAGCCTATTGAGATGGGCTTGGGTAACGTCCCACAACCGCCACAGCAGTGTGGCATAGCAGATCCTGGTACCTTGCAGCAGGAACCGAATTGCTTACCACACATAGATTTATGTCATATTACAGTATACCCTCTGGTAATTTAACATATAGCTATTGAAAATGGCCATAGAAATAGTGGATTTTCCCATTAATAATGGCCATTTTCAATAGCGACGTTAAATTACCAGAGGGTATACAATCTATGATCATTAAATGATGTATATATATATATTATATGCTTCTGCAATATAGGTATTGCATTCGATTGTTCCCTATATTTTTTGCATGAAAGACAACATGTGATTTCCTCTCCTGGCGGTTGGATTGTCGGCAAAGTTTGGTAAACGTCGTTGACCCGTCAGCAGGTATTGTCGTGAGCTTTCCCTTTAGCGTTGAGCAGGCGTGGTTTTTGTCGCGAGGATTTCTCACCTGGATTACGATAAAAGCCACAGATGAATTTCAGAAAAACACTTGACAATAGGCATCAATAAACAGATATAACTGGACCATAATTCTTGAAGTCAGTTTCTTGGGGTTCCCTGTTGATATAGGACTTTCGTAAGATATGCATAGATATTCCAGTTTTGACCAATGGATTGGGCAATGTGTATATTTCTGCAAAACTGTATTTCTTTCTGCTACCCTGGAGACCCGCGATCATTCCCTGGGTGTTCCAGATCCCCCCGGGAGGGTTACCAGCTATTTCGGTGTAAAAATCAAGGCACCATGTTAAACTGACGCATGATTTAGTAATAGTAATAGTACCATGATTTAGTGGATGATATTTAGTTAAACCTAACTCAGATGAGAAACGACGAAATTATTGTAATACTCATTTAGTTTTGCTTCGCCTTGGCCTTTCCGAGGGTGCACAAGACCTTCATAACCGATAGGGCATGACCCTATACCGATACCCCATTTGTGATACCTCCGGGAATACTGAAATCCTTACAACCGATAGGGGACGACCCTAATTGTGCATGCCATTAAATTTAACATATAAGTTTGTCCGTTACTCAGATGAACAAACATGTTTCAAAATCATTCTCACATATTCCGACAATCACCCAAACATGTTGATTTCTCAAGAGTCATACATGTATATTATATATAATTATGATTAATTAATATTAATTATATAGTATATAGATGATTATATATATATATATGTTTTGACTTTTTCTCGGCAAATTCCAATTCTCATCTATTGTGTACTTCATACTCCCAAGATGCCAACTAAGTTGGGTGGCTAATTCCAATGTTTTGATCAAGGTCTGTTGCTTTTTCAATAATAACCCCCCAACAAGTCGTTGATCAAGGCTTCCCAAAATTGGTTCCCCTTCACTTGGAAACAACTATGGTTTCTAAAAAAATATCCGTTGAACTCTGGGTCTCCTCACCACGAACAAAGCAGCCGAACGGCTGACAATGAAGTCCCCCAAGGATTATGATATGTTTTTCTATTTAAGTGGCTATTGTCTTGGGGTAAATCCACCATTTTTGGGGCAGACCCATATTTGAGGTGTTTCTATCTACACCCATGTCTATTCGTCGTTGAAACTTGTTTCATTTTTCGACAGTTTCCATGCTTTTTGAAAATAGGGTCCACTCCCTCAATCCAGTACGTTATCTTCATGCTCCCAGTTAAAATTGCAGTGGACAAACCCACATAAAATAGTGTGAATCTTATATATCTTATAATATATCTCATTTGCACCCCATCATATTCTGACTATCTCCATGATGCAATTTTTGAAACCCCAAGTCTTGATGCTAAAACCACATATATTTGTTGTTTAAACCTTTATTTTGGCGGATGAATCCAATTAATCCAGAATCTTAAACCATCATTCAAATCATGTTTAGACCATGATTTCTGCTGGAAAAAACACATTTCTATAGATCCCTATATATAGGTCCCAGACCCTAAAAACGTCGCGAAAAACGGAGGAGAGCTTAGTGGCGGAGATCCCCATGCGGACCAAGAAGCAACTGGGACCCCTGGAGTCCATGATCCATTCGGACGAGGACGGCCCCTTGGACGTCAACGAAAAAGGGCTTTTGGGCGGCCTTTTTGGAGGTGGAAAATTGTAGAAATGCCCTGAAAATTGGATAAAATGGGTGGTTTTGATTGGGTTTTAACATGGTTTCAGCATGAAAAATGGTGGATGTTGTCGCCAAGATTTGGGCATTAACCAACGACTTTAACGTGCTTTAACCATCAAGAATTGGAGGTCAACCATGAAACAGCTTGGGGAAGTCAACCAATATTTAAGATAATGGCGATATATTAGGGTATAACTAACCAACAGGGATGCTTTTTGAACCTACAATGACTTTGACAAAGTTATGGGAGTTTACAGGCAACCAGTTTATAGAAATGTAATGATAAACATTATATGATAACCAAGTCAACCAACATTATATCATGTTTATATGTACATGTATACATATACTGTATATATATATATACACATGTTTATGTATATATATATATATAAAGATATGTATATACATATATATATATATATATATACATGGGTGTGTCTGGAAATGGGGGATTGACGCGCACTCCATTGCATTTTTCATAGCAATAATGATTTTCTGAACCAGTGGATTTAGGCATTTTGAGACACACTTCTGGTTCCGGAATGGAGGATGGGTGGTGGATTGTATTTCCTGAACATAATGATGATATAAGAATGCTGGTTATTTTAACAACCAATCATGGACATTGCTTTCAGTAGTTTTTTGATCATTAGCCTAGAGTATATGTATATATATATACACATATATATATATATATACAAATACAACATTAGAGAACCACATCTGCGTAAGCTGTTCATTTTTCCCAAGCCCTGAGGGATGCGATCCTAACTTGCTGTTTTTCTGACTGTTGCCAAGGATCGACCCAAAAAATCACAAGCCGTCACTTCTCGCAGTGTTTCCATAGTTCTGATGTGTTAAGAACAGGATTCCCATTACCCATAGGATCCATGTATGCTATATATGGTATCATTTACCATCAATATACCCCAAATATCCCCAAATGTTAGCATATATACCAGCACCATGGATCCTATGGGTAATGGATTATAACCATTCCCAATACACAAAGGGTAGTAGAAGAACACCCGAAAAAGTCACTGCTCAACTATTATGCCGGTATAAACGACCCCATTAAACTGCTGATGTTTAAGGTTCCTTTCAGCATTCAGTGAAAGTCCAAACATTCTAATCATCATTATTCCCGTGCTCAACTGTACTCTATCCTGTTTGCCTACACCTTACAATTGTATTATCTACATGTATTCTATACAGATATCAGATTGCAGAAGGATACAGTCTGCACCCTACAGAGTCAGAGCGGACAAGTTGGGTTCTACTGATTTGTAGACTGAAATTTCATTCCTTTCGTAGCCATTGGTTACATTGGTTTCTAGCCATCTCCTGCCATAGTTCTGGTTGAATGCAACATGCCTGACGTGGAAAACCCTGTGTTTGGGGGTTTTGTGCCAAGGTAGCCTGGGATTTCTCCTATCCGGTCTCTCTGCAGCAGATATCTTGCCACTTGGCTGAGCTGGGGAGGGTTTCAGTCAGGGGGGATTTGTTCGTTAAGGAGTGACTGTGGAGGTTGACTCATGGTGACTCCCTACCTTTTTTAGTTGTCTCCTCCATGTTCAATACTGTTCAATGGTTGAGTGCCCCTGAAAAATATCCGGATTCTTCTTGGTTTTCTCTCCCATATCATCTCATTGCAGCGATGTGACAGGCTAGCTGAACTGGCAGAAGAGCCACTTGGTGCTGACAGCAAAACGACAGGCACACAATGCAGGTGTGGCTTGAAACAATCAAACATGGCTTACTGCAATTTCCCCATTTCTGGATGATTTTCCCATCAAAACCTCCATTTTTTTAGTTCGGAAATTTCCCAGCCATGTTTGATATTTTGATTCCCGGAGGGTAGATGAACGCCCCAAGTCTCTTCAACCCGTTTTCAGGATCTTGAGTAGGGGTACTGTCCAGGGCGTTGACCCAGCATCATCCTTTGAAACGTACATAGGAATGGGTCCACTTGTTTGAGTTGCGAGTGTATCTTAAGTATCTTAAGCAATCTCTTGGATCGTATAATCTTGACCAATTCGTGTGTCTAAGAAGTAAGGGAAAAACACGTCCAACGGATTTTGGTCGTGATTCTCGATATTTAACTCTATTTATATAGATCGCCCTTAAAATGGCTAATGATCCCCCAGTTCTGCGTCCAAACTCATCGTGTTGATGAGTTTAGCCGGCAAGCTGCAGCTGCAGAAAACTTATCGCAGGGAGCAGTTCTGAAACACAGCTAATGATGATACGATACTGACATAATCTCTTACTTCGTACTTATACTGTATTATTTCTGATCATATCTGTATATATACATATGCAATTAGAGCCTCATCATGAGAGGTAGGCCATACAGGTTTGCAGGTGTCACTACATACAATACACAAATGCATCTGTAGTATACCTCACAAACCACAGTGGCAAATTTACCGGCATCCCTGTTCACTTGCCCAGTAGATGTAGCGACTAGTGACTAGAGGTGCAATGGTTAAGGCTAAGGTCCTATAATGACATGCCTGACATACAAAGCAGGTGCCTCCCAAGCAAGTCATTAAAAACAAAAACTAAAAACAAAAAATAGCATAGTTTTTTGACATGAGGGACAACATGGTTTTTGGGGCCTGACGCTGCAAAAAGGCTCAGTGGCTAAATGTATATCATAATTTGACTGATTACTTCATATACATATGCGCTCACTGGAGATCCGGTCAGCTGGGTTCAGAACGCAGGAACATTCGCTCATTTCGGACACCGAAGCAAAACTAGCTAGGCTACATCACTTTCATGCAAGTTAGTTGTCTTTATTTGTCTTTAGATGTTCATCATTCTACTGTATGCTTGCAGCTCCCAGATTGCATTCTCATCGTCCTCAATAATCAAGGCAGCTAGCACCACCCACAATCAATAGCTGCAACTCATACAGTCAACATGTTGAACATTTATGTTGCATTTGCAGACACCAAAGTCAGATTGCTCAAGACCAGAGCCGGCGATGATCCGTAGGTCTTCTGCCATCACTGAGGTTAACAGAGATGAGTCCAGGGGCGCTTTCTGGATATCCCAAGATTTCAAAGCTTCACAAGCAGGTTGGGTCAGAGCTGAGGAGTGCTGGGCGAAGCCTGCTGGTGAATTTTGATAGGGTTCTACAGTTCTACCTGACTACAGTTGTAACCGTTGTAACCCGTAAAAGTTGGGTAGTCTACCAGTTGAAATGGGGTACTGTAACGGAAACTCGTTGCAAGCAAGATGTTGAAGCCGATCATTGCGGCTGAGCAGCGACAGGTTTACCCCGCATAGGTCGGGGAAAAGAGTCAGGAATTGATAGGGGAATGATTCGGCATAAATTCTTTGATCAAATCCCGAAATGCTGACATCATCCCCAAGGGATGAGGGGTTGAAGGGTTTAGTTGAATTGCTACGCCAGCTGCAGATCATTGATTTTGGATCTATCAGAAAATAGGTCCCAAAACATGGAAGACTCGCAACTGTTTCTGTCCAGCCGGGCCCTAACATGTCCATGACCCAACTTAGCAGTGCTTGCATTCCTACCTTACATGACCTTGATAATCTATGATAATGTGGTAAACCCGATGATACACCTCTAGGTGGGGATGGTTTACACATGTTTTTACTATAATAATACCACCTATTTCTGGTAAGTCATGTGGGATATATTATGGCTCTACCACTCCAACAACTAGCCCCCTTGGGAGTTTTGCCAGGTGACAGCCCTGCCACAGATTCGGGCGTATTTGGAGGGCCCGAAACGATATCCCTTTCCTAGGGGAGAAGTGGGTTGGAGCCTCAGAGTGATATATAGCAGTTAGTTCTCCTTTTCCTGTTGACAGTTGCCATTTTGATCCGTTTTGGGAATACATATTGGGAATATAATGGAATATACCAACCATCATAATCTATCATGGGATATATCATCAATATGATGTGGCTTTGCCGTTGCCATTTGAAGCGCTTCGCTTTGGCTTTGCGCCACAGCCAGGCCGGGTCTACGTGCAGAACGTCAACGCGGTGCTGGGCCGGTGATCCGGCGAGGCCAGTGTTTCGGGGACACCAAGATTGAGAAACAGACAGAACCAGATTTGAACCAAGGGTCACAACTTAGATCTTCATATTAGATTATTATGTAAATTGTCAGAGTTGATGTGTGCGACCTCTGCCAATAGCATGCCCCTTTTACAGTAGACGGTTTCACTACATCACTGGATGCCGTGGACTGTTTCCTGGTCAAGGATTTTGGGATATGCGTTTGGGATCCTTTGGGTGCACGATTTTCGTGGCCCACAACAATCCCACAAGGCCTCGTTTGGGGTTTTGTGGAACCATTTGATGGCCTGTTGCTAGGTGAGTGCTTGGTCCATCTTGGGACGATGATCTTAATTGACTGCTACACGCAGAATGACAACGAACGCAAAGAGAAATCTAAGTACTAAAAATGTCTTGAGAGGAAGAGGGAGAAGAATAACGATAATCAATAGGGGGGATCAGAATAAGTGTTTGCGTGGAATTCCTCATTTCAAGTTTAGAGATGATCCACTTGAAATAACATGAGATGGATTGAAGCAACCAAACAGGTCATCATTGATGTTTTTCACCAGTGATCCTCCCTGTGGTCGCCCATACGTCTGTCATCCCGCGCTGTTGCAGGTTCGCCGAACACGCTCGAACACTGCGGCGACAGCTTCTGCGGACGGCGGAAAAAGAGGGAACGCTGATGAACGCAGTATTTGTGGAGGAAATGAGTTTGTAGATAGCAGTTTCTTGGTAGATCTTGGTGAATGGATGGTTGATCAGCTAGATTCTAGGATAAGATAGGATAAGCATGTATGGAGAAAATGTACTCATCGTTGAGGTATCCCAAGGCTGTTCATGTTTTGCAGGTATCCCTTGATGAGATCGGGCTCGCTGAGGTGAAATATGGCAAGCCGGCGTCCAATCTCTTCGTGGCTTGGAGTGGGAGGATCTTGGGAGTTTGTTGCATGGTAGGTGGGTCAAAAAACATGTTCCCACCCACAAAACCCTGGGGGTGATATGATGTTTCACACAATTATTGTTTTGTCTACTGTACTTTTGACAGTTTCTAATATATCCATTTTTGTTCTTAACAATGTTTTAACCAATTTTACCCGTTAGATTTATTTACTATAGTTACTAGTTAGAAACATCATCTCAGTGCTGAACACCTATGCCGCACCCATTTTTTTTGGGATGGCGAAACTTGGCGCCCTTGGACGAGCGCGTCCCAGGTCGGCCTGGCCAACAGTGCGCAAGGCATCTTGTTGGGCCCCCAAAACGAGCCGGTCGCGACGGCCGTTGCCGCCATCATCCAAGATCCATTGAGACTTGGATAGCCAATATACATGAATATACATCAATAATTGATATATACCAATATTTGAATACATTGAGACTTGGATGTATATATATATATATAATTGATATATCAATATCAATTATAGATAGCCAATTGTATATTAATACCACCATTATACATCAATATACCCACCAGAAAATCATGGCACAGAATGGGATTTTCACGTTCATCCAGGTCAATTCTACTGATGCCGGGGATCCGAAAAAAAAGGGCGGGCAGTCTACAGGGCGGGGGCATAGGATTCCACCAGGCGATGTATGATATTTCACTAGATATTAATAAGTACAATATATATATATATAATATATACTATATGGGATTCCACCACTAGATACATACATATACTATCATATACTAATATATCACCATAACTCAATAATGATGTGATAATGGGGTACCCCAATAATCTAGTTGATTAATATGTTCAATATATATATAATATATATAATATATATATATATATAATATATATATATGTATAGTTGATGGTGATTATATCATAGTCATGGGGGTACCCCAATGGCTGGATGGTTTATTTCATGGAAATTCCTATACTGGTTGGTGGTTTGGAACATGGCTGCTATATGACTTTCCATTCAGTTGGGAATGGAATAATCATCCCAACTGACGAACTCATATTTTTCAGAGGGGTTGAAGCCACCAACCAGTATAAGCTACATAATATGTCTATTTATAACTACATTGAAAATATGATGTGTGAGGCAATTGGTGCAGAAATTGTTTGTTGATCGGTTACTTTGGTTGCTCTGAATGAAAACAAAGGCTTTTTTTTTCAATGTGTTTGCTCTTTTTTTTTTAAATGGTTCTCCTATGCCGCCTATTTTATTTGGGAAGATTATAACTCGGGGACCAGCATAAGTGGGAATCAAAGATCTGCAGACGGGGATGACACAGCACTGAGGTATCCCATTGGCTGGATCGGAGACAAGACCAATCGCCCCTGGACAGACATGATGGCCATTTAGAATCGATACCTATTCAAGTTTTATAAGGTACATATCATGGGGGCATCCATTACGTTGGGATATATATCTATATGGTATCTATGCTGGCAGCATGAACGAAGAGGAAGAAATCCATACCTTTGCAGCTTCAAGGCTACTATTTGCTGCGTTGGAACGTGCTGGTCGCGGCCATTTCAGGCCGCATTGGCAGGACCAAAGCTGGCATCCATGATTTCGAAGGAAACAACTGGCTATAGAAATGCTTAGGGCTCAGAGATGCCCAGAGTTTTTGGTCGCGGTTCGCATATGGGTGTGTCTGAAAATAGTGTAATTACCCCTAAACCCAATGGTTAATGATCATTATCCCTATTAAATGGCTATAATTGGGAATATACCCTATTTTCAGACAAACCCATATTCGACCCTTCATCTTTTGTGTGTATCAATTGTTGACCCGCAGATACTGGGGATAGAACGGATACAAATGAACGGAAGATAAAAAAGCGGCATAATCATAGAAGATAATAGATAACAATTGGTGTGTCCAGAATTTCAAACGCTGTGGGAAATCACAAGTTCCAAGAGCTTTGTTTCCCACGTCTTTCTCTTGATTCAATATAGGTCATGATAAGGCGCCAGCGGAGCTCCTGGTTTTTCATCAAGCCGCCCATCAGGTCACCTTTTTTACACATCTCCAGACTGGATGACTGGATCCACGTTTCATCATGTTTCATCATGTTTGTTTTTTTTTCATATTTTCAGGGCCTATATAGCCTATATCCTAAATGAATAGGGACTAAATGGGGACTAAATAGGGACTAAAGATTGAAATCCACTCGCCCAATGGTAAAATCACATGGCTCCAGGTGTGGCAATGCTTGCAGCAGTGTACACCTCGAATTTGCTATGGCTCTTCATCGGCATTTGCATCTTCACCTGGCGTCTCGGCCGGGGAAATCCCCGAGGATCCTCAAACTGGGATTTAACCAACAAAAAACATGTTGTGTAAATGGTGATGTAATGGGATGCTAGATGGTGATATTAGACGAGTGATATAACCACCAATTATTTATAGCTGGGACATTGAACAAAAATAGGGATTTTTTCCAGGATTACCAGATGGTGACTTTAATTTGAAGATACTAGATTCTTAGATGATTTGAAGAGTGCAGTGAATCAACGCTCCGGTTTTGCCACCGGGAAAATCAGATGTTGTACCCCAAGGGCTGAATAGGTGCGGGAAGAAATAGTTGCCTTGTATCATTTTACTTGGTTAGTTGATACATACAGGTGGAAGACCGGCAGATACTGTGCGAGGGGCCAATTAGATCATTTGGCGTGTTTGAACTTGGAGTATCACTTCAATTTAGGGCGTTTCTTTTGAGTGAGAATGAGGTTTGAAGTTTGAAACCATCAAATTTGCGTTTTTTTCCAAATATTTTTAGTCAACCCCATTTCAGACAACGCTAGCATTAAAGGCAATGCTCAAACAGCCCCTTATCATGCTGCTTTCTTGGAATACAGCTTCAATTCTAGCGAAAAACGTGTCCAAAATCCAGTAAAATCCCTGGATTTCAAGAAGTCTGATGATATCCAGGTACAGAAACCTAACACCACCTAATCAATTGAATCCAGACCAAATCTCTTTGTTTTATTAGTTTTACATAGTTTTATTGGAATTTGTTCGGAATTGACCTGGAATTTGTTCGCCTTCTGTTGAAATTGACCTGGAAATTGTGTGGAATTTGTTCTGGATTCTGCGTGGAGTTCGCTTGGATCTTTTGGGGAAATTGCTTAGTGTTTTTCTGGTACTCGTTTTTGTTTGGATTTGTCATTGAAATTGTTTGGATTATGGTAGGATTCCTTCGGAACGGTGCTGACAATAGCAGTGTTGACCCTTTGACCCATAGAGCCCATCAGGGGAATATACCCAGATTCACAGACTACACAGGCTATGCAGCTCCTCCGGACTCCTCCCAATCAACTAGATGCTCTCAACTTCTCAACAAAAACTGACTCACGGTACTCCAACATGTTTTCTTGTCGACGTTCATGAGGAAAATGATGATCAACCACTAAATCATCCACTTTCCATGATTTTCCACTTCTTTTTCTTTGATCAACCTCAGTCAAATGCTGATCTTCGGCAATTTTTCCCGAGAAAATTTGCCATGACTCGTAGGTACCAACAGACGATCTCTTCGACCATCTACGCCTGCTTGGCTGACAATGTCATTGGAGAACGCCGCACTCGAGCTGGCGCCACTTGGCTCTGAAACGGAAGCATCCCACGGTTTTTGGGAGGCACCACCTTGTGGTAGAATGAGGTGTGGCTTAACGAGTGGGTTTGAAAGAAATTATATAACAACATGTTTATTGATGTTGCTGGTTTTTAATGCCGAACTTGGAGGTAAGTCCCCAAAATTCAACCCAGTGTCAATTGTGGTGAGACGTCCTATTCAAAACAGCCCCCAACTATTGAGGAAATGATCTCCATTAAAGGTCTCTTAAACCAACAAAGTTCTATGGAAATGGCCATGTGTGAAGAGGTTGAAGTCATCTGTAAATGGGCCATCTAGAATCTATACCATAGCTATGTTAGTTTTTCTGAATGGTATTTACCAGCACTCTGGGAAGATGGGACATGCCTTGTAACTGGAGGTTTGGGGTAGTGATTTTTACGACCTGCTACAGTATACCCTCCACGACACAAACATGCCAACCGAAAAACACCAAACCCGTGGAAAATTAGGGTTAGTTTGAAAAAGGGGTGTCCAAAATTCCGGTGGTTATTTGCATTATCAGCATATATCAGCATTTTTCCAATCTAAGACCAATTTTTTTGGGTATACCGTATGCACCCTGTTCAGATGCACCCAAGTACATGATTTGCTTCTGTAAAACTAAATGTTGGTGATCTGGCAGTCAGACAGGTTTGTTTACTGAAGAACATCATCCAAATTGTTTGGGGTCCCAGTTTCAATGGACCTTATACCACTGTTTTCTGAGATTCTGGTGATGTTTGATGATGTTTGATGATGTTTGGATGTTGTTTTTTTTAGCCTCTCCCTAGACCCGCCAAGTATCCATGTTCAAATGGGCACAACATGGTAAAAGTCCCAAGATGTCCCACGGCATCATGGATTTACATAGATAATTATAGATCTGTGTGTATATATATAGACATATTGAATGTATATGATATATGATATATCTATGTAATCATTAATATCATTAATCACCCCGAAGTAGATAGAACATGGACATCTTTCAGAGATCCCTGGGGTCGACCCGGCCTCTCGGCAGGTGAACTACAAGACATTCTCCGCCGGAAACCGAGAGACATCCTGGGTGGTCTCGTCCAGGTTGTCACAGGGTTCTGGTTCTTCACAGAATCCACATGGATAAAAAAACGATGAAGCCCAGCCATGAGTCCATGATGTGTATGGAATTGTGAGTTTCAACGGTGGATTCACCATTTTTCATAAACCATCTATAACTACATGGTTAAATATGGTTAATCTATAACTACATCATAAACCATCTATAACTACATGGTTAATCGTGGTTAATCTATAACTACATCATAAACCATATATAACTACATGGTTAATCATGGTTAATCTATAACTACATCATAAACCATCTATAACTACATGGTTAATCATGGTTAATCTATAACTACATCATAAACCATCTATAACTACATGGTTAATCAT
>Ga0126342_10017740_pt1 | contig 12274 bp, 11 predicted proteins | sample Cyp1metagenome_FD_92528 | JGI IMG/M metagenome (GOLD analysis project Ga0126342, IMG submission 92528) | Coral microbial communities from Lord Howe Island, Old Settlement Bay, Australia - Cyphastrea 1 metagenome | ecosystem: Host-associated > Invertebrates > Cnidaria > Coral ... | reverse complement strand
TTTACCTCCCTCGGTTCGTCCCAATTCATTGCGAGACCAACTTCCGTGGCTGGAGAAAACCGGTGGCAAGAGTATACACTGACAAGGAACTTCAAACTACTTGGTGGCTTATCCCAAGAATCGTAAGCGGATTATAACCCCAGTTATAAGTGGATTAACTCCACTTATCCCATTTATGAGCCACCGAGTACTGTTGATTGATGAGAATTATGTTTATAATTGATTACTTTGTGTCGGTTTCAGGAAGTCCTCTATCAATTGTCACACGAATGTTGCATAATGTTGCTACCACAAGTCATACTGTAGATAGAAAAGCTGGAATCGTGGAAATATAAGGCAAATATATATATATATATATATACACACCATCCTGGAAACACATTTCTATTGACTTTTGGGTTGCCATATGTATATTATATGAACTCATCAAGGATGAGGATACGGTGCAGGATGTCATCCCAAAATGATCAACTCATTTATTGGTTTACGTATTGAAGCAACTAGTGCCGATTTTGTTTTGGCACATCTATGAACAAAAGGTTTGGGCCACAGTTTCAGACGCTGCAGTATGCCCCAAAATAGTTCCATGTTTGTGGGTGCATTCTGGTAATCGAACTCTCTTCCTACAAAAATAACCAATAGAAATCGAATGAAATAAACATGGATGATATTTCCATGACAGAAGGGTGTGCCTTCCAGCGCGATTTGACCCCTCCAAAATCTCGCTGAATTCGCGATGTCGAGGATGTTGCAACCAATGGGACACCTGCAGACAAGGTCGAATTTCGAGACTGGGAATGTGGGCGGTAATCCCAGAACCATGCAGAACCCATAGTTTTGAATTGGATCTATCAGTGGCCACAGATATGGGGAATTCAATATGGCCTGCAGGCTGCACAGATCTGCAAAGCACCCCATGCGGCCCATGTGTAATTGATCTATTGCTAGAGTTGTGGGCACCAGAGGCTTAACCGTACACATATACCACATATACCACATATATCACATATATCACATATATCACATATGTATCTATCTATGTATACAACTGTACATCTAGATTACATATTATTGCAGCTTTGTATTTATACATGTTCTGTTTATATCACTTGCATTTAAGCAATGTAAAATCGGTGCGTGTGAAAGAGAAGACAACCTGACCAATTGACGAAAAGATCAGAGTCTCCCAAACTAGAATGGTCACCGAGATTACAGAAGCCATGGGATTTCGCCCACTGGAATCGGAGCATGTGTCACTGTGTCCCTTTTGGATAGTTCCAACAGGTTCCAACAAAACTGTAGAAACTGAGATTTTTTGGATCTGGGTTCAACGGTTCAACCGGGAATTCCCCTTGGTTTTTCCACAGAAAACTCACCCACGACATGGGTGATATTCCTGGGTCTCAGAACACCCAATGATTTGACCAGGCTGCCGTGAACGGAGCGAAGGTGATTTTCTCGGTGAGAATGGTGGGTCTGGTCATCCCAACCCTATCACGATATCACATAGATGACATAGATTAAATAGATTCAAATAGCACCCCTCGGAACATCCTAGAACCATGAAGCCATAGTTTTGAATTGATCTATCAGTGGGCCACACATGTGAAGATTGGGAGATTGATTAATCAAGCATGGCTTGCTGGAAATTCATCCTTTTGAATTGCTAGGGATATGTTGCAGATATGTTTCCAACCAGCGTCATGTAGATTCCAATGGTAAACAGAGATGGATGGCTGGATGTTTTTCATCTATTTTCTATGGACAGAAATGGTGAATGTGTTTATTGTCGTTTTGGGTTTTGGAATCATGGTTTGCAAGTTTGATTGTCAGAAGGCACACTAATCTGACAGGACCAGTTAACTGGTGAAAAACTTCATAGTTGTCCAAAATTGGTCAATAGCATGAACCAGTTTGAGCCATCCAGTTTTGCCACCAAAAATGGATTATGAAACGGGTGATTTCGGGGAGACCACTATGCACCACTCTTTGGACAAGGACTCATGAAGTGTGGGATTACACCTCAAGTAATCTCAATGATATCTTCCTTAAAATAATTGGTTGTGGTGACAAGTATGCTTTGGTAATTTAAAATGGTTTGCTGGAAAAAAATCCCAGTTAGTTAGATAGATTATTTTCCCATTTGAACATCATTTCAATGTTCATTTGGTTCGGGTATTTCCCAATTATCGCCACGTGTGATTTTCACGGAGCGTAAGCAGGCCCCCAATTGCTTGGTTTTGTTAGACCATTTGCCAGTGCCAAGTGTTGGCAGAAAGGGACAGGTTGTGGATAGCACATTTTCTTCACCATTCTGGCTCCGGCAAAGCGGAGTTTGGAACAGGATCATATCAGGTGTTGAACGCCAGTTCGCAACGCTGTGGGCTCTGAAAGGTCAAGATTGCCTTCTGGCGACAGGAGGACTCGAATGAGGAAAGGAAATCATACCCAAATGATCCCAAATGGCTATATGTTTCAGCTATTTTCAGGTTAGTGAGTTAGTACAATCCGCCAGATATAATCAGATATGTACAATCACATGTACAATGAAGATGATACGCTTAAATACTAATTTAGTTATATATATTATAGTTCTTTGCTAATAGCTTGCAGGATACGCTTTGTTTTAAAACTAGGCCCTAGAATCCTCACACCATCTCACAGCAATCCAGCAAGGATGTCCTCAAAGTGCCCCAGCAAGACCGGCATGGAACTAACCATGTGTCATTAATGACAAAAGAAGATATGCCAAACCGTAAACCTATCTGAATCTTTTTGAATGTTTCATAAAGAGGGGGACCCCAGAATGACATAGAATCACTGTATGAGTTTGATTTTGATATTGAAAACTCAAGGACTCGTTTTTCTTGAGTGGGAGGGTTCCCCTAGTTCAAGAACCACACATTTTCTCGTGGGATTTCATCCTTGTTTTCAGAGGTGTAAGGGTTTTCCTCCTCAGGTGTTTTCAGGTAGCTGGGGCCTTCCCTAGGTGGAACCCCAAGTATTCAAGTTGCTTGTCACACAGGATTTGAGCAGTGTTACCTCAGGACATCTGATCAAAACCTATCGGCATATGGTATAATAGCACAATATAGTACAATGGAATGACCATGTAGAACACTGCTCAAAATCATGATATTACAATGAAATGACCATGTATAATAGTACAATAGTACAACAGTACACTAGTACATCTGCTCAGGCGCCGAATCCCTTCATGGCGCCGAAGGCGCCGGCGCGGAACGTGCCATGGCATGGTCCTGCTATAAATCGTTTTTGGCTGCTATGAACATGTTGATTTTCTATAGCTAATGTTAGTTTACCAGCTAATTTCTTGAAGTATCAAATGCGGGGATTACAGCAGATTGTGACTCTGTTTCCTACTTCGGCAGATTATACAAGCTACACGGGGTTGCACCATATGGAGGTTTCCTAAAATAGGGGTACCCATAAATCAAAATAGGTACCCCATTTCATCCATTTCAATAGGATTGTCCATTGTCCAAAACAAGAACCATTCTTACCTGTGCTCATACAAAAACCATAATGTCCATGGGGTTTCAATAGGTACCCCATTTCATCATCCATTCATGTCCAATTAATGTCCAACCAGATTGGGGATCTGCCATGTGGTCATAGTAACCCCCTACCATGGACGACAGAGGTCAACACGTATGATGAGATGCCCCCCGATTTGATGCGTGAAAATGATGTTTGATATGTTTGATGGCTCGTTGGTTGTGAAGCTTCTATTCGTGTGAAGTGAAGCTTCAAGTTTCATCACGTTAACGTCACTTAACGTCACTTACCAGCAAGTTCTTGAATGTTCTTGATATCGGAAAGATTTTGGTGAATCCATCTCCCACCAGGGCAATCCCAGTTGTCGTTTCTTTGTTTCCTGTTTCTTCCAACGGGCGATCTGAAAATTCGTCGTCGACTCGTCGACTGAAGGAGCTGGCGCCAGAAAGGCCAGTTGAGGCCCGGCGTCCGATGATTTTGGGCGGCAGCAACGGTGGAATACCGCTGCATATATGTATATATATATATATGTATATGTATATATACATATCTACACAATTCTACATATATCTACCACAAACCATAGTTTTGCTTTGCTATCTAGGGGGCCTCACCTGTTGGGTATGCTGCAAGCATTTTTGATGGCGAGGTATTTCTTGGAATGTACAACCATTTCAAAGACTTAATTCTCCAATGGCCCCTTCTGTAAACATGTTCAGAGATCACAACAGTTCTTACATGCTTCTTTTGGGGTGCCTGGCTGCCAGATTGCTGATGCTGAATGTTGCAGACAGACAACTTTGTGTCAGGTTTATTGTCCAACTTTCTGTCAATAAAATTTGGAGGTTTCCTGAAATGGAGGTACCCCCAAATCATCCAAGTCATCAGACCATTCTAGTACTGAAAGCCATGACTTGGAGATCACTCCATTTTCAGAAACTCTCCCAAATACAGCTATCTTTTTTCAAAGCCAAGGTGTATTCCCAGGCCGCTCCCGGTACAGGAGCCAACACCAGCACCAGCTGCACCAGCACCAGCTGCACCAGCACCAGCTGCACCAGCACCAGCTGACAAGGCGGTCTCATGGGTCTCATGGGATTGGTATAGCCCACACCCGCCGCGGACCCAGCATAGTGTTCAACCCAAGTGACTGATATCAAGGTGGACACTGCCGGACATGTCAATCTTATGGCATGCCACATATGCCACAACGCCCCGATCCCCAGGCAGCAAAGCTCAACTTGACCTGAATTCACAACAAGAGGTGGTGTTGATGATATAGGAAATCCTGTCTCACCATCGTAGGGCTGTGTTTGGAAATTCCGAAACAGTAACTGGCAAGTGGGCATGGTCCGCAAGAGAGACTTTCTCACCATGCACACAGCAATACCTTTTGCAATGGTCGGAGCAGTGCTCGAACGCATGTGGCTTGGAGACCATTCCACTCGTGCTATATTGGCTGTCACATCATGTCACATCTAATTTCCACTTTTCATGATATTCACAAGCACATTATCCATGAATATCGATGAATATCGATTATTTTGTAAGGAATCATCCCATGTTTCTTCTTCCAATAGTGCTTGGTTTCCCACAACATGGCTATCATGATGATGCCGTGAATGTCAGCGTCCTAGTCACCGAGTCATGCTCGTTGAATACCATCTCCCGGTATTCCCAGGTAACCTCCAAAGTTGTTGAACATGGTTCCATGATGTTCCACGGAATCTCAACGAATATCCAATAAGTTCATATAAGTTCCAGCAAAAGGCGGGATTTCCTGTTACCATCGTTGCGATTCTGTGCGCCTGTCTTCTGAACGACCTCACTGCGATTGATGGTTGGTAAGGAGAAAATCATCAAGATGGCGGTCCTAATTCAGGAATTCTTTTTTTTTTGCCCAGTTTTTACATGGTACAAATATGTTTGGATCATCAAGTGGATCCTGTGGAATAATGGGGATATCTTCGATTATATTCGTATGTATTAGACATATTAGGCTCTATATGTTAAACCGGCGTTGACCCAAAAAACTAGACTATCTAGCCATAGTCCAATGTTATTCCGTTTCTAAAACATTACCTTTTTAAAAGTTTTGGAGAACCATACCCCATGTTGCCCATGTTCATCAATTTTCCCTGGGATCTGGAGCGCAGGCGACCTCTAGCACCCCACCAAAGGTGGGACAACTTCGACGGAGCTGGGACTCGACATGTGAACACAGGAGTCCAACAGCACAGAGAATGTAGGGTTTTACATCAAAAATACTGTAAAAAAAAACAAAGAAAAAGCAGAACTGAGCATAGCAAATTTGAAGAATCACCACACACTGAAAGTATCGAAAGTATCTGATGTAGGTTTGCCCACGTACAACGGAGCCTTAAAATATGTTAAAACCATCCAAAAACTGGAGTTCAAGATTCTTATGTGTATTTTGATGCCGATTTATGGCAAATCGATTGCACCATGAGTTCCTGCTTATCCGCTCTTAACTGGGATGATCCGGCAGAAACCCATGGCTCAGCTGGATGTTTTTGTTCGGGGCATCCCCATTTTTGGGACAAACCCAGAGATGGTATTATGGTTGCCTATAGTTTCCATTACATATCGTCCCACTTGTAATTGATGGTATATATCGTTTTGGATAGTGAAACCATACAGATCCATATATCAAGTTTCTATGATATCAGTGCGACCATTTTGGTATCATATCAAACCATAGACTTACAGTATGACACCGGCTTCAACAGAGAAAGTTGATTAGCAAAAATAAAATACACACAAAAAAAAAACAATCAAAAACAGAACCACCAAAAAGCAACACGACAGGAAGAATCACCAGGAAAAAAAAGCAAACAAAAACAAGAAACACAAAAAACATCAAAAAACAACACAAACATAAATCAAAACATGGATTTTCCTCAGTGTTTTTTTTTTTGTATCTTTTGTATTCTTTCTTTGCTTCTCTGGTTTGTTTTTTCTGTTTGCTCTGAATTTGGTTTTTCTTTGTTTTATTATTTAAATTGTGTAAAACCCTACATTCTCTATGCCGTTGGACTTATAATACTTTGATATAAATTGATATAACATGATATAACCCTCTCAAGTGTGCTTGTACATCGACTTGTAAGTGGAAGTGCACTGAAAATAGTTGTAAGTTGGCTTATGTTGGATTGGTTTATTTTGGTTGTGGTACCCCAAATATATAATACAGTATATCATTGTAATTATGTATATATATATATATTATATCAAATGATGTCAACATATGTGAACCATAAATGGCCTAGGCACCATCTACAAACCAACTTGGCATGCCCCAGTGGGGCTGGAGAGGATGAATCAATAACCACTTGAGCTGTGACCAGAGTTGTATCCGATTAATCATTACCCTCTGGCTATTAACATAGCCATGGGACATGGCCCATTTATAGACGGTTTACCTATTAAGAATGGTGATTTTCCATGGCTATGTTAGATAACCAGATGTTAATGGTTTTGAGAGATCATATCAACTGGTTTGGTAGAAGTCATGGGTTGACCCATTCCATTAACCAACACGCAAGGGATGACAGAGGTCTCTGAACAGTGCTCAAATTTGTTCTGTGATCTACAGTGTTTACTTGGGCTTAATCACAAGAGATTTGGTGGTGTAATCAACGGAGGAGATAACTGGTTGATGACACATGGTTCAGGAGTGTTTGTTATGTGGCATGGGAATTCTATTTGATGCAGATCCGCATCGAACTACCCTTGGTATCCCTGCAATCCTGTCTTTGCAGGCTTTGAAGCTCTGTTCTACTGTTGGACAACTACAACTGAGTTCTTGGGAATTCTTTTCGTTGGGATTCTGAGTTCTGCTCAGTCTCTCACATTATGATCTTACTTGTTGTTATTCTGACAGTGATTCTGACACCCCGAATTGGTGTGACAATGGTTTTATAGAACAGCGACGGACATAATTGATGAGTGAACAACCTAAACAAATAATTACTTGACTTCGGCCTGTCAAGGTATCTATTCTAACATATATTCTGTCAATGATCATACAAATCCACCATCTCACAAAAGAAACAGTGCATGGTATGCTATTGTGTTAAAGCAAACCAACAAGGCACAAGAAGTGGTTGGCCTTCCTTCTGCTTATACAAGATGTGCGCAAACTGCCTGGTATGCCAACCCGGATGTGTTGCTGCGACCCACCAACAGGGTCACCTCTTGAGCATGCCTAGATCCTCACTTATGACTACGAAGACACAAACACCACATCGCAACATCACAGCACATTATGTCTCCTGCCATTCTATCTGACGTTCTCTGACATTCTATGTAACATTCTGTTTGACTTTCACATCTCGTATGACATTCTATGCATGTGCCATTCTACATGACATTCTGTATCACATCTACTCGCATTTGAGGGCCAGCAGTGCCCACTGAAATCTGGAGCTCGCAGTTGAGATCCGGCAGTGCCCACTGAAATCTGGAGCTCGCAGTTGAGGTCCGGCAGTGCACACTGAGATCTGGAGCTTGCGGTTGAGGTCTGGCAGTGCCCACTGCGATCCGGAGCTCGTTGCTGAGGTCCGGCAGTGATCTGGAGCTCGCGGTTGAGGTCCGGCATTGATCTCTAGCTTGCGGTTGAGGTTTGGCCGTGCCCACTGCGATCCGGAGCTCGTTGCTGAGGTCCGGCAGTGCGCAGTGAGATCTGGAGGAGGTCTGCCATTATTGCCCACTGAGATCTGGAGCTTGCAGTTGAGGTCCGGCAGTGCCCATTGCGATCTCGAGCTTGCGGTTGAGGTCTGGCCGTGCCCAATCCAATCTGGAGCTTGTTGTTGAGGTTCGGCAGCGCCCACTGAGATCTGGAGCTCGCAGTTGCGGTCTGGCAGTGCCCACTGCGATCCGGAGCTCGCAGTTGAGGTCTGGCAGTGCTCACAGCGATCTGGGGCTCGCAGTTGAGGTCCGGACGGACGGAAGGAAGGACGAGGAGACGGAGGAAGTAAGTCTGATAAAATCTAGAGGCTGTCTAAAGGCCCTCACACGGCAGGTGGGGAACAGCAACAACATGTTTGCAGAGTTTGGTTCAACACAACAATTCCATAAAAATTCACTAAGTTTGCAACTATGTTTTCAAAAAACAACATGTCTGTCTAACTGGGCCCTCTGGGCAACAAGCCTTGTGTGGCTATCCCAACGACCAGCTGGTGTTTTCGCGCAGGCAACTGAAAATGGGCCACCCATCCAGGCTGGGACTTGGAACATCCTGTGACCAGCTATAGGATAGGGCACATTTCGGGCTGCATTGTCATCGACACTGAATGACAATTATAGCAATTAATGATTGTAGTAACTTTTTAAATGGAATATTTGGAATCCTCGTTGTGATATCCAAGACACCTTCTGGTAATCAAACACGGCAACCAAAAAATACCATGTCATTTGTACGGGCACATGATTAACACCTCACAACGATCTCACTATATGAATGTTGCGGACTGGGGAAAACTACACCAAATGCGCTTAATTTTGTTTGCAGATCAATGCTAATTTGCCGAGATTTTGAGGGAATTCCCGTTGCCATGTTGGTTGCCACATGGATTGACTAAGTGAATAAGAACATAAAATAACCATACATAACCATACTATAACTAAATTGTTCATGGGGTATACACTTGACATGTATATATATATATATACCAGTAGTACCGCACAAGGCGGTGGCGGAAGTTTCAAAAATAGGAAACCTATAGGAGAGGTTGGTTGTTGTGAATCACGGATGGCAGAGGGAAGCCACTGATGGATCAAAAGGTGATCGATGTCTCCTCTCTTTCTCTCTCTTTTCTCTCTTTCTCTGATTATTTATTTACCTACCTACCTACCTACCTCCCTACCCTACCCTACCCTACCCTAGCCTACCCTACCCTAGCCTAGCCTACCCTACCTTACCTTACCTACCTTACCTACCTTACCTACCTTACCTACCTTACCTACCTTACCTACCTACCTACCTACCTATCCATCTATCTATCTATCTATCTATCCATCTATCTATCTATCTATCTATCTTTCTATTTGTCTATCTATCTTTCTATCTATGATCTATCTATCTATCTATCTGTCTATCTATCTATCTATCCATCTGTCTATCTGTCTATCTATCTATCTTTCTTTCTTTCTATCCATCAATCTATCTATCTATCTATCTACCTATCTTTCTAAAAATCTATCTTTCTAAAAATCTATCTATCTATCTATCTATCTATCTATCTATCTACATATCTACCTATCTACCTATCTACCTATCTATCTATCTATCTACCCACCTACCTATCTATCTATCTATCTATCCATCTATCTATCTAACTATCTATCTATCTCTCTCTCTCTCTCTACCTCTCTCTCTCTCTATCTATCCATCTATCTATCTACCTATCTATCTATCTATCTATCCATCCAACCACCTATGAATCAATTTAGCTGTCTATCATTCATCTATCTTCCTTTGCATCTATCTATCTATCTATCCATCTGCCTTTCTAGCTATCGAGCTATCTATCTATCTATCCATCCATCCATCCATCCATCCATCCATCTATTCTATCTTTCAAACTATCTATCCATCTATCTATCTATCGATCTAGCTGTCTATCATCCATCTATCTGCCTATCCATCTATCTATCTATCTATCCATCTATCATTCTATCTGTCTTTCTATCTATCTATTTATCTATCTATCTGTCTGTCTATCTATCTATCTATCCATCTATCCATCTACCCACCTACCCATCCATCTATCTATTTATCTATCTACCTATCTATCTATCTATCTATCCATCTATCTATCTATCTACCTATCTATCTATCTATTTGTCTATCTATCGTTCTATCTAACTTTCTATCTATCTATCTATCTAGCTGTCTATCCATCCATCAATCTATCTATGTATCTATCAATCTAGCTGTCTATCATCCATCTACCTTTCTTTCCCCTATCTATCTATCTATCAATCTATCCATCTGTCAGTCTATCTATCCATCTATTCTATCTTTCTATCTTTCTATCCATCTATCTATCTATCTATCTTTCTATCTAGCTATCTATCTATCTATCTAATTATCTAGCCTATCTATCTACGTATCTACCTATCTATCTTTCTATCTACCTATCTATCTATCGGCCTATCTATCTATCTATCCCTCTGTCTACCTTTCTTTCTATCTATCTTTCTATCTATCTATCTAGCTGTCTATCTATCCATCAATCTGACCATCTACCCAGCTATCTATCCATCTACCCATCTACCCATCTGTCTATCTATCTACCTATCATCTAGCTATCTATCTATCTATCTATCCATCCATCTATCTATCCATCTATCTATCTATCTATCGTTCTTTCTTTTTATCTATCTATCTATCTATCTGTCTGTGTATCTATCTATCTATCCACCTATCCATCTACCCATCTATCTATCTATCTACCTATCCATCTATTTATCTGTCTATCTATCTATCTTTCTTTCTATCTATCTTTCTATCTATCTATCCATCTGTCTATTTATCTTTCTATCTATCTTTCTATCTATCTATCCATCCATCTGTCTATCTATCTATCTATTCATCCATCTATTCTATCTTTCTTTTTATCTATCTATCCATCTATCTATCTATTGACCTTTCTGTCTATCATCTATCTATCTATCTACCTACCTACCTATCTATCTATCTATCTATCTATCTCTCTATCTATTTGTCTATCTATCTATCTATCTTTCTTTCTATCTATCTATCTGCCTGTCTATCTATTTATCTATCTATCCATCTATCCATCTACCCATCTACCCATCTACCTATCTATCTATCTATCTATCTACCCATCTATCTATCTATCTATCTATCCATCTATCCATCTATCCATCTATCCATCTATCCACCTATCCATCTATCCATCTATCCATCTATCCATCTATCCATCTACCTATCTAGCCATCTATCTATCTATCTACCTATCTATCTATCTATCTATCCATCTATCCATCCATCTATCTATCAATCTAGCTGTCTATCATTCATCTATCTTTCTATCCATCTATCTATCTATCTATGCATCTGTCTATCTATCTATCTATCCATCCATCCATCTGTTCTATCTTTCTTTCTATCTATCTATCTATCTATCTATACATCTATCTATCTATCATTCTTTCTTTCTATCTATCCATCTATCTAGCTCTCTATCTATCTATCGTTCTATCGATCTATCTATCTATCTATCTAGCTATCTGGCTGTCTATCTATCCATCTATCCATCTATCTATCGATCTATCGATCCATCGATCTATCGATCTATCGATCTATCCTATCTTTCTATCTATCTATCCATCTGTCTATCTATCTATCTATCTTTCTCTCTAGCTATCTATCTATCTATCCATCTGTCTATCTATCTATCCATCCATCTATTCTATCTTTCTTTCTATCTGTCTATCCATCTATCTATCTATCTAGTTATCTTATCTATCTATCTTTCTTTCTATCTGTCTACCCATCTATCTATCTATCTATCTAGTTATCTTATCTATCTATCTATCTATCTATCTAGCCATCTATCTATCTTCTATCTATCTAATCTATCTATCTTCTATCTATCTAATCTATCTATCTATCTATCTATCTATACATCTATCTATCTATCTATCTATCTATCTATACATCTATCTATCTATCATTCTTTCTTTCTATCTATCCATCTATCTA
>Ga0126342_10017739_pt1 | contig 12276 bp, 9 predicted proteins | sample Cyp1metagenome_FD_92528 | JGI IMG/M metagenome (GOLD analysis project Ga0126342, IMG submission 92528) | Coral microbial communities from Lord Howe Island, Old Settlement Bay, Australia - Cyphastrea 1 metagenome | ecosystem: Host-associated > Invertebrates > Cnidaria > Coral ... | reverse complement strand
TATGTATGTGTATGTATGTGTATGTATGTGTATGTATGTGTATGTATGTGTATGTATGTGTATGTATGTGTATGTATGTGTATCTATGTGTATCTATGTGTATCTATGTGTATCTATGTGTATGTATGTGTATGTATGTGTATGTAGGTGTATGTATGTGTATGTATGTGTATGTAGGTGTATGTATGTGTATGTATGTGTATATATGTGTATGTATCTATCTATCTATCTATCTATGTATGTGTGTGTGTTTCTGTATAGATGTGTATACATCTTATGTCTATTTACTGTATAGAGTCTTCAATGATATCTAATCTAATGTATGCACTATATTTTACTATATACAAATATGAAATATGTATTTCGTTGTTATCATACGTTCATATTTGGATTGACTCACAGCGATGAAATCACATCTTCTGCAGTCGTTGTAATGGTCTTGGCGTTTGTGCCATAATAATTAAATATCAATTAAATTATATAGAGATAGAAAAAGGTCGACACCGTCTGAAGAAGTGGAGTTCAATTGAAGAAACAATCGAGTATTGGTGAAAGCCTCAGGAACAGCTCCAAGTCCCATTGCTGGCTCCATGACACCGAGAATGGCAACTGAACAATTCCTGAAACTTTGTCAACACGTTGTCAACATGAGAAACACAACATTCTGCAAAAGACTGCAAAAGACTGACAAAGCTAGAGCAAGCAGCAAGGAGTCGAGAAACATTGGGAAACCATCTGCAAGATTCTGCAAGTACACTTACTTGTTCTCTACAAGTTCTCTACAATGGGGGTTAGCCTGCTGCAAATAGAATCAAGTAGTCCCTGCCCAGTCTTGGGACACTCTTGAAACATGTATATGCGCTATATACAATTAGACATTGTTAAAGTGAGTCTGCTCTGCCACATGTCTCTGAGTCAGAAATAGATCCAATCAGTTCCAAACAAATGTGCCAAATTATATCTTTTCAGAGTATCTGCTTGTTTATTTGGTGAGAGCATCAATGAATCTGCCTTTCCCTCCATTCCTGCATTCCTGACAGTTTGACCGTTCAAGCAGCAGCACTTCTTTTCGTCGAGCTGCAGCCTGGTAGTTCCAAACCATTAATTAATTTCGACATATTTCGACATTTCGACTTACATTATGCTTTTTGTGGTCGTGCGACTTTGCTCTTTTGGCCATGCAACGTTGAAGAACAGGATGCAAGACTGCGGCAGACCCCAGCTCTAACAATGCTCTAACCACCAACACTACTCGGGGGGTTTCTATGTTGGATACTCGTCAAAAGGAAGAACGTGAACAAAGTTCATGGTGCGAAGAAACACGATCTTTGTTCTGCTATGAACATGGTGATTCAATTTTTGCATACTTGCAGGCCCTCCCCTGTTATGTATAAAAATCCGCGTCATCCGCGGCATGCTCAGGAGTACTCATTGACATATAGGGACAGTCCAACGCAAAATTCATGAGGGCTGAGTGTTTGAGGGTGCAGTGACAAAAACAAGCAATGCAGGGGGTTGATCCTGCAATGGAAGGTCGGTCGAAAATTTTAAACACGCCTTCCACCCAGACATTTGTTTGATGAAAGGAACACAAGAGGAAATAAATGGTCAATCATGGATGAGATAGACCAATATAGCCGTCATTGCAAGCAGCTGTTGATGCAGTTCTTGTAAAATCATGTGAATTGTTTAATACGGTCATCTCTGCTCAGGCCAAAAAAGAATCCGCGAATGCCTTTTGGCATCCAGTCTGAGTGATGGTCTGCCCACAGGACAACATCAGCACCGTCGGCAGGAATCCCTCAGAGTTAGGGCATCACCTATAGCAGTGGACGACCACTGGAGCAACATCACGCAAAAATACGCAAAATCTCAGTGAAAGCAGCAAGTCCACAGTTTCCCACCAAGAAAGCACATGCGAAAATGCAAGGTGAAACATATCTGCTTTGCGTATATGACCTCTGGTGTTGGAGAATGTTAGTGTGGATCTGCCGAAAGGCACTGCGCGACAAGGGGTCTACTGAGACTTTAGCGTTGCTGAAGGGGGAAAGACTCCGGGTTCAATTTTGGCAAAGTTTGTCCGGGGACGTGAAGACTTGTCTGAGGGTGCCTGCGAATCAGACGAAAGTGAAGCTTGTCAGGATTGAGATCTGATAAACTTGGAAAACGCCCCCCTTTGAATTAGGACAAAATGAAGGGGGGTGTCACTTTATAGAGCATCGGGGGGGTCTGGAAGTGGGACATCCAAAGAATGGAGGGTTTGGCGCCAAAAACCTCTATAGAATGAAACCTCAAATCGACAAGTGATGGCAGGTTGTAATGTTGTAGAAAATGGAGGAACTGGCGTTTGTTTGGCCTGAAAGGCGCGTAATTTCATGTTTTCCCTTCTTTCCTGTTATAAAATGGTACCGCGAGAAACAACGGAAATTCGTTCATTTTCGTGGGCGCTCAGAATGCAACCAGAGATTTTCTCAAGGTTCTGGTCGTCCCTGGAAAAATTCAAAATTCCATTCCACAATGATTTTAGGTTCGTGCAACAGCACCCATCGCCCTCTTCTCCATTGCCTCTGGGTCCCATTCTATTGTGATTTCGGTTCGATCAACAGCACCCACTGCCCATATCTCCCGGCCCGTTTATGGGTGTTCGCAACCCCGTGTTTGGAAGCACGGGCAGCCTAAACTGCATGACCTGAAGTGTTCCCAATTGCAGGCGGAAAGCCTCTGAAACCAAAATGTTTCGGAGGCTTCCCGTCGCTGCGCTTACCAACCGTACCGACCGTACCAATGAACCGTACCTTACCAACCGTACCAACCAACCGTACCAACCGTATCAACCAACCGTACCAACCGTACGTACCAGGGAAAACACATTTCCCAACCGTGCCGTACCATACATTCTTGAAATCTCGCTAAGCCCTCTAGCACCTATCTTGAATCTAGCTAATCTTTATTTGTGAAATTATTTCATTTTATTCTTGGGATGTGTTGCATCCAACTCGACATCAAATTTTGCAGACTTTCACAAACTTTGGTCTTGCGTCCATGAACCTTCGATGCAAAAAAAAGAAAACACTCCGGTATGTCCAGGTTGAGCACAAAGTACTCATAGGATATATGGATTCAAGGGATGCGGGGTGGGGCTGGGGATATGCAAGGGGTTTGACTGTCAAATCTGCGCCAGGCCTCTTGCTGCCAAGTGACACGATACTGGCACGGCATGGCTGGCTGCATCACCGAAGTTGCAGCGGGCGCTGCCTGGACAGCTCTCACACTCCGTCGCAGCCACACAAAGCGAAAATTGGTACATTGGTCGACTAGATGTGGTGAAAACATAATGAAGCACATGTGTGATTTAAAGAAAGCGCCATTGCACTACAACTCCAAAGAAAAGGCATGTACTTAAAACATTTTAAAACATTTATGTGCTGATGGCATACCCTTAGGCAGCACTATATTATGTATTGATGCGTCACAAGGCCTGCTTTTCGTTACCAGGGACATGGTGTTCTTTGCAAATTCAATACGTGATTCATGAATATTCATGACACTGTTGGGTTTCAATCTGTGGTCTGGGCCCGGACTGGTGCATTATGGATGCAAACCATTCAAAGCCCGAATAGAGCCCTGGAACCTTCGAACCCTTGAAACTAGGGTGGCAAACCTAGATGAATGTGGATCCTTTAAATGGAACTTGAACATAGGACGCACAGATTTTCATAGTTACAGTGTGTGCATCTCTATTAGTCTTTTTGTTTGTTTTCTCCCTGATCGCACATCCTTCCGCCCCTCTCTCTCTCTCTCTTTCTGTTTATCTATCTGTCTGTCCCTCTGCCTGTCCGCCTGTCTGCCTGCCTGGCTCTGCCTGTGGGTCTGTATGTCTGCCTGCCTTCCAGCCTTCCTGCCTGCCTGTCTGCCTGCTTTCCTCGCTCTGTGTCTGTCTGTGTCTGTCTGTGTCTGTCTAACTAAACAAGCACAGAGACAAGCAGTTTTACTTATTCACTCCCTTCACCTTCTGCTAAAGTTCTGCACTTGAGGCAATTATGTAAGTACCTGAGAAGCTGGGGAGGATCTCAGTGAAAGGCACTTAGGCGCTTGGGACATTGGCGTGGGATAGGCCATGCAGCGGCGGCCCGTACTTCAAAAGCTGGGGAATTGGGTGGCCTCCCATCTGGGTAAGTTCTTGCACACACAGCACTTGTAGTACTTGGATGTACAGTGTAAGTGTGGATATTTAATGGTGATTCGACGATTCGATTTGATTCGGGAAGGTAGCTAGGAACATCACTTGGCTGATCTGGGCTGTTTAGGTAGGTAGCTTAGTCAGGAGATCGGCATCAGGGAATAAACATATACAATTCTGACACACAGCATGCATTTTCAAACATAAAGCACCAAACAGTATTCACATGTAATAATATTAAGAATCATTCAATCATTGATTTTCATATTGCAAATTTACATATGTTATATATATATACATATGCCCACAAACACACACACACGCCTATATTGCACATGAATTATGTCAAGTACGTATACAGACCCTCACTACTGATTGCCATCCCTTTTCTTCCAGCCTGAAGATCATAATTTTTGCCGGGACGTAACAATGCTGGAACATAACCACAGCACAAAGACATTAACTTGGCGAAGCACAAAGGAGCTGCATCAAAATTCAAGGACAGAAAAGGCACTAAAAAAACAATGACCAACAGAACCCACTGAATGCTACGTTTGTCATGCAGCAATTTCTTTGTGAAACATGCGCAGGCAAAGACTTGCCCTTCATGCATTTCCAGGCTTTGGAACTTTGGATACTTCATGATCAATTTCTTGTCACTAAACATTCAATTATGATCAGTTCTGCACAGCATGGATGGACTTGCAGTGCAAATCGACCTGCATCACCGTGACTGTTTTTGGCTGAGCAGGTTTGGTTACTGGTTGCCGTAATCTTCTGCTACTGTGATATGTTTCGCAAAGATTGTTTCCGGGACGATGGGGGCTGTGGTAGGTTCCTTGCCGTTGAGAACCAAAAGCACCCGTGGAACGGGCTCGCTTCTGCTACCGCGATTTGTTGTCATTCTTCCCCAGTAAATTCAAGATTTCATAGGTCTGTTGACTGCATTGTACAAGAGAATACTGTATGTAAGTGTCAAACACGGCATCCAATTCTCAAGCCTATGAGTTGCGAGATTTAATGTGGAAAGGATAGAAAAGAAAGAGAAACAACATAGAAAAATCACATAGAATAACACACTTTTACGTGGAGGCTCTAATTATGAGGCATGTGACAGCAATGTGCCTGGAAACCTGCTTGTTGCGCTTGTTGAACGAATGCCTCGTGCGCTTGGTGGGTCGACGTATCAGCGCTGACAAAGTGTATGAGTCCGTATGAGAATCTGAGAATGTCTACGAGATCACTGAACATGTCTCAACAGCAAATCCTGCTACGACTTTAGAACATGTGCAGTCCAGGCGATTGAAAGCTACGCTATGCTAGAGTACTCAGCCCCGCTTACAGCTGCCTGGTTCCTGTCACATGCATTCTTGAAAAGAGAGTCAAATGAGTATCGAACTCCACGCAGTCTTCCCCATCTGCAGATTCTCCGCGAGTCCATTCAATGATTTTACGAATCTATTTCAATCTTCACTCCACCGTATCCGACAGGCCTGACGGTCTGCGGCAAACCCAGCGACCTTGAACACAATCCAGTAAAGAATGTATGTATTTATGTATGGATGCATGCGTGCATGCATGTATATATATATAATATATATACACATGTGTGTATGTGTATGTGTATGTATGTGTATATGTGTATATGTGTATGCACATGTATATGTATAATATAATTTCATATACATATATATATATATATTAGTATATATATACAGAGATCCAACCTTCACTGTTTAGATCCTGAAACATTCTTGTATGCCAGAATCACCTCGAACAATAGAAGATGCGAGCAACACAGTAAAAGGTATCAACACGATCAAGAAATGGACTTGCAAACAGAAGACATGCCTATGTTGACCGCCCAAATGCACTGGATCAAAGTGATTCGAAGTGGGTATTAGATGATATTAGATGGTATTAGATGATATTAGATGGTATCGGTTTTTGAAAGCTTGGTGGCTCGGCCTGTTGGGCATACGCTTCCTGCATGGCTTTTTGCTGGCGACCAAACTCCTGCAGACTTGGAGTTGTTTGGCTGCTTTATTTGACTTACAAGTAGCATCATAACTTGTGTTCAGCTGCCATGGGTAGAGGTTAGAAATGGTTAGAAACAATTAGAACGCGATGAAATCAATGGAGTCTCGATGATCATCATGATACAGGTTTGTAAAGTCGATTTTTGGAATGGTCGGTGAAACAAAACAATTAACAAAACAAGGCAGGAAACCAGTCAAGGCAAAGGAGGCAAAGAAGGCACTGCTATGCACTGCTGTTGCCGCGCAGGTCCTCCTTCTGCCTTTCCAACTCCTTGTGCATCTCAACCTGCGTTTGGCGCAGGCAGCATGCGATGCAAATCAGAACTGAATCATAACAAATTCACAACAAATATTACCAGTGAAAACACCAACAAAACCTAGCTTTAAACTATGTATATTGTATATTGTCTCGAACGACTTATGCCCGTGTTATCTGTGTTCAAAACCGTAAAGCATTCGACAGGTTGTGAAAAGCACCATCCAATGATATCCAATGCCTGCTTTTCTGCTGCCTTTCTGCGATGATCATACCTGGCTGCCGGCATAGCTAGAAGTCTCGAAACAAAGTGATCTTCAGCCCATTGGCCAGAGGCAAATGACAAAAAACTGCGAAGTTACTTTGAGATACTTTTGAGGTTTCATCAGCTGCAACGCATGTCAAATTTTAACGAGCAGGCAATAAGTCTCCACAAAGTAAAAACATTGTCAAATACAGACTACTTCACAGTCTGATAAAAACTCCGGCGGCCTCGAGCTAAGCAAGGTCATCATCTCAGGATTCTTCCAAGTAGGATAAGTACGGGCAGTTGAGCGCAAAGTCAAAAAGCAGCTGGTGATTCTTCCCCAGGTAGCGAAGCTATTGGGGTTCTTACTTCAAGTATACGAGCTGTTGTCAGAGTGCTTTGTGCGCTGCAGGGTGCTGCTGCAGGGCGCTGCTGCAGGGGTGCTGCTGCAGGGTGCTGCTGTCAGAGTTCTGTGCGCGGTTTGGAGGGTGCTGCTGCAGGGTGCCGGTGCAGGGTTCCGCTGCAGGGTGCTGCGGCTTGCGCGCCGGTGCCGCTGCAGGGTGCACTTGTGACGATGACCCCGCTCTAGAAAAAGCGTTTGAATGCTGCCCACGAATACCTTTTGCTATCTGGAGTCTATGCTGGCGTAATTCTATTTATAGTCTACTAGTCTACAGTCGGGTGGTAGCATTTTCAACCTCAGTGGAATCCTCGACTGCTTTTCAAACCTTGTGCATTTTAAAGCTTCTTGCAACACTGTACTGACTTCTGCCACTTGTTGCTGAATGTCTGCGGCACTGAGTTCTCGCAAACTCATCTTGAACCCGCTTCTGCTCGTATTCGAGGGTCGCGGCTGCAGCCTGCGATGACAAAGAGTCACCATAGAGTCACCGACACTCACCCCCTTGTGGTTCTAGCATGTTTTAGCAATATGCTGCCATCCGAACCGGCTAGAGCCCCGTACTTCCAAGCGTTGAACCCCTCGAGTTGTTCTGCATCCTTTAACATACCATGGCCAATCTTAGATATTGTATCATGCAGCTCCATGCAGTATCCATCCAATCTTGACTGAGATATTGCATTTCTGGTCTCACTTCAAAGCAATTCAGAATTACAACTTGATGCCCACAATATGAAACTGTGGTGTCACAAACGCATTCGCGCCGCCACAAAGCCTGTTGATCTAAGATGGCGCGTCTTTCAAAGGCAGCTTGTTGCAAGCCCATGAGCTGGTAGTTTGCCTCATCGTGACAGCTAAATAGCAGCTAAAGAGCTCTGCATGTTCTACACAGCTGCGATTTCTAGGTGAACCAAGCACGTGCCACGCAGCCTCCTACGCCTCATACCTTATGGCACGACAAGATATGACAAGTATAAATTCAGTTATCAATTCATGACAAGTTTGAATGTAAATCGATCGGATTCTGCAAACTGAAGCCTATTAAAGCAAAACAACAGAAAAAATGCAACCTACTGCTGGCTTGTGGCACTAGAATCACTAGAATCTAGTCACCAGAAATCACTAGAAATCCGTACTAGTAGAATATGCTTGAATGCCAAGTTAAAACATATCAAAGTTGCCCTGGGATCAAGGAGTCCGAGAATAGTCCGAGAATAGTCCGAGTTGGAATCGCAAAAGTCTGAAACGAGACCTGCCTCGATCAAGCAAATCATTGCAAATCATTGACTTAAATTGACTTAAATTGACTTAAATTGAACCATCTTGAACCATCTTGAAACTTGAAACATGTCAAAGGCTATCCCCCTGCCCAGCGGAAATTCTCCTGCTGGTCTACGCTCATCTCCTGCGCCTTCAATTGCTGATCCACCTTGAAAATGGCGAATCGACGGCAAGACATCGCAAGACATCACAAAGGGAGTAAAGATGAATCGAAGGTCACACAGGACGTGCCACACACACACACATTGAGTCACGCAGTGAGCACCAAAAGCATCCAAAATAAGCAAGACTGTGGAAGTGGACGGGCAATGACGGGCAAACATTCGGACGTTGAATTTTTGTGCTAATTCGGCCAACTCCTCAAAAAAGATAAGTAATGAACTCAAATCTTAAATCACCAACGCACAAACAACTGACACTGAATATCGCTGGCATGTGAAAGTCACAAACATGTAAACATGGAGCTATAGATGCTATAGCATCCAACAGCTCATCATGCCATGTCATGAGGTATCCCCAGTCTCTTTGCAACCGCCTGCATGAAATACTGCTCTTTCTTCATGTCTAACTCCTGCAAAAAACGAGAAGGTCAAAGTGCATGACATGACAGTCCGTCGCTAATGCAGTCTAGACTAGACTCATGACTTCTTACCATCCCTGAAAAAAATATGGAAGAAGAATCAAAGAGGCAATTCCATTTGTCTGCAGGAATAAGATTAAGGCATTGGACTGCAAACAGAATCTCACCTGGTGACTTCTCCTGATACAAAATCTCGAGGCATCTCGAGGTTATCATGCTGCGTAGATCTGTGCAATGTACACCCCCATCTGTACTGGTACTGCCAGCTTCACGTTTCTAATCTTTACTGACAGCTGAAGGATCATGAAGGATCCCTCAAGATAGGTACACTATTCTGGCAGGACAAGGACCACAATCGGATCCAGGGGAGCAAGTTGAATCAAGTCGAATCAAGTCGAATCAAGTCGAATCAAGTCGTATCAAAGTTCACCACTGAGCTGTCCAGGGTAGATTTGCTCTGAATCCAAGATAGAATAAAGCCAGGCTGAGCTGGAGAATTACCAGCTGGGACGAAGCCACGAACCATGACTTCCCACAACTCCGTTCCTGTCGCATTGCATGCTTCTTTGCTTCGTTGGTCTGCTCGATCATCCGGATGCCCTGCGGGATCAATTGAGTCCATCACTCCAAAAAGAACTGAATTAATCGAACTGAAATAACTGAAAATCAAAAACATGTCATCTGTCCAGCTCCATTCTAAACATGCCAAAAGAGTCTCCAAATTCACACCAATCCCATGCTATGACTTTAGTCCTGTAGATGGACCAAAAAAAACAAACCCACAAGAAGCCAAAGATGAACAACCCCACGGCCCACGCCCCAATTTTCAATGTTGGGCATGATCGGATACATTTGTTTCTGTTGGGGGTTCGATCTTTTCGTCCACCTACGGTAGACCATGACTAAAGTGTTGTAGCCATAGCCGATGTTCGCACATCTTAGCCTACTCAAACGGCATCGTAGTTAAGGTCGTAGCAAACAACTGAAGCTGAGGGACAACACTGACAAGTGGACTATTTGACTTCCTTGAACAGCCCTCTTGCTTCTCTCTCAAGTACCTTGTACATAAATTGATTCTCTCGTTCTCTCCCTTTCCTAGACTGCAATGGCAAACAAATCAGAACCAGAACAAATTGAACAAATCAAAGAAGAAATCAAATTAAACAAATTAAACAAACAAATCCTCCTGCACAGCCTGTGACAGCTGCTCATCCAAACTCCGAGCATAGGCATTTTTTTGCTGCTCGATGGCATGAGGATCAGGAATCCTGGCACACGACAGCGACTGAAAGGTAAAGGTATTCAATATTCAATTGTATTACCAAATTACAATGGAAATAATATATATAATATGGAAATATGAACTACACAGTTCTTGGCTTGCCGGTGATCTGTACTAGTCTTGAATTCCCACCGAAGAAACACGTGACCACTACATTACATTAAACGTTGCAAGTTCGAAAATCTTTGGGCTCTAACCTAACGCACAAATCAGAGAGAAAAAACATACTAGGTGGGACTGACTTTAGATAGTGAATGAATCTGGGGATGTTGCAATTGAAAAGCTTTGTGTTCTCTACATGAACATATACAGAACATGTAATCTGCTTCCTTCCAAACCAACATGGCACACAGCGCATACACAAAGTTCCGCCAAATTGCACGTCACATCTGTCACCTGGATTCTTTAGTCACCTGCGGCTTCCTGGGGAATCGCACCCTTCTGTCAGTTTGGGCGGCTGCATGGGTGGCCCAGACCTGAAGCGTGTCGACACATCTGTCACTGACAGTGGAAATACGGTAGAAATACCATTGAGACTGGGGAAACCAGGAGAAACCACGAGAAACCAGGAGAAACCTTGCATAATTTGCATAATCTGCATAATTTGCATACGCACTTGCGCATGCAACACATGGAAGAGTAGGAGCAGGAGGTGCTTTGAGATGAAACTCAGAACCAAGAGAGTCAAGAGAGATAATCTGCCTGAACTTCACTAGGAGTTGAAGGCAATAAACATCAGTTTCTCACCATTCGATAATCATTTTCATGACCCAAAAAATAGAACTGTGTTCAGTTTTTTTGACGACTTCATTTTGGATCAAAATGACAAAACTCTTGTCCAAACAGCATCTCTCCAGCCTTGAAATCAAGATGAATTCTAAGATGAAGGTAAATCAAGATGATGGGTTTCGTTCCAAGTGCCCCCACGGGGGTGAGACAACACCGTTGCTCATCGCTGGAAGTGCTGGCCTGGGCAGGAAACAACTCTACAGCAGTGCCATGTAGTGCAAACTTCACCTCACAGGACCTGCCTACCAATTTCATTCAAACAAAATAAAACACATGCTGGACAATACAATCAGATACATATGCAAGTGCTCCGCCTTCTGGGGCAATCGCTTTTGCGTATGTCATTTGAAAACATCCGAAAAAAAATACGAGAACCTCAACTAAGCTGCAGCTCCTTCCAAAACGTCAAGTGGGGCCCCCAACTGCCCCGATATGGCAGTGCTTAAACCAGTCATTGCTGGCGCAGCTGACCTGGGAAACCAAAACCAGGGGGTCTCAAGTTGTGTGTGCTATGATTGTGTTCTGAGTGTCATGGATGTGGATGTGCAAACCAAGGTCAAATGTGTGTGCGAGTCCAAAAAGTCCTCCTCATAGATAATGATATACCAGAAATACCGCACTAGGCGCCGGCGACGGAAGTTTCAAAGATAGGAAACCTATAGGAGAGGTGAGTTGTTGTGATGCATGGATGGCAAAGCGAACCCACTGATGGACCGAAAAGTGGCTGAGTGGCTCTGAGTCTATCTCTCTCTCTGCCTCGTCTCGGTCTCCTTCTCTCTGTGTCTCTTTTCGTCTCTCTATCTCCATCCCTGTCTCTATCTCCATGTTCATCTCCTTTTCCATCTCTATTTTTTTTCCCCACATCTTTGTGTGGGGTTCTTGTTTTTGGTTGTGCGCTCCCGCCTGCCTTCCGCCGTCCCGCGCCCGCCCTCCCGCCCGCCAACTTACTCACACACAACTTACTCACACACAACTTGCTCACACACAACTTGCTCACACACAACTTACTCACTCACAACTTGCTCACACACAACTTACTCACCCACAACTTACTCACCCACAACTTGTTCACACAGAACCTACTCACACACAACTTGCTCACACACAACTTGCTCACACACACAACTTGTCCACACACAACTTACTCACACACAACTTACTCACCCACAACTTGTCCACACACAACTTACTCACACACAACTTGCTCACACACACACAACTT
>Ga0126342_10017738_pt1 | contig 12277 bp, 14 predicted proteins | sample Cyp1metagenome_FD_92528 | JGI IMG/M metagenome (GOLD analysis project Ga0126342, IMG submission 92528) | Coral microbial communities from Lord Howe Island, Old Settlement Bay, Australia - Cyphastrea 1 metagenome | ecosystem: Host-associated > Invertebrates > Cnidaria > Coral ... | reverse complement strand
GTTCCTCCGCCACAACAGCATCATGCCGCAAACCCCATTCCTGCTCATTGCTGGTGGTCTCCTCCAGCACAAGGGAGTCCCACATCCGAAGTAAGTCCCAGGCCTTAGTTCACATCTAGGTGGACTTGAAAGATTATGTCAGTTTGTGGGGTGTTGTTAGCAGCCTCAACCCAGCTGACAAATTGGAAAAAAAATCCGAAGCAAAAGCGAAATTCTTCATCCTTGATCTCCGGGTGCTTGCAATACCACGCATCCTCATCTTCTCCACGGGCTGCCTCCAGCTCCAATTTGGTCTTCTTGATGGTCTTAACCAAAGCCGTGCCGTACTTTTCTTCCACATCCTTGTAGGCCATGTAGATATATTTGCCTTTGCGCTTGTACTTGCTCTTCTCCAGGCTGTTGTAGTGAATGCTACTTCGGGACCAATCGCCCTCTGAGTTCAACCAGTCCTCGTAGAGCATGGACAAGAGCTTTCGATCTCAGCTGGACAAAGGCTGAAATCAACAAAATGACAAATTGAGCTGGAAATAGCTCCAGAAAGGGCAACAACCCCCAAATTTTAACTGGTCTAAGCATGTCTAAGCAACTGTGCTTTCTGCCTGCCGCCTTCTCAGCGACAGCTGGTGGAAGCTCTCCTAGACAATCCACATCGTGGTAAAAATGGTGAACCAAAAGATGTATCAAAATTTCCCAAGCAAAGAAGATTTGGTTTGGTCATCACACCCAGTCCTGTCAGGGACCTAGAAAACTTCATGTACGCATTATGCGCCAAACGCGCTTCCCTCTGCTTCAGCGTTTCCAGCCTGCCCTTCTCAGAGCGGTACATGATCACACCATCAACCTCGACCTGCTCAAGGTCTTCAATCTCCAAGTCCGAAGTGTCCCGACGGAGGAATTCCATCTGGAGAGCAGCAGCTCGCCTGGCCAAAGGCGCAGCCTTGGGCACAGCCTTGGCCTTGGCGACTTGAGAGGTCACAGGTGAAGGGCTCGTAGTTGCAGCTCCGTTGCCCTGCGAGACATGTGGAGGTTGATCTTCACCATCTGTCCACTTGATGTCCTTGCACACCTGACGATTGAAGATGTTCACCTTCTTCTGCAGGATGGGCTTGTCAGCACCCTTCGGGACGATCAGTCGGTGCGTGGACACCTTGTCCACAGATGCTGATGCTGGCTTGCTGTCATCAGGACATGCTTGGCCACCAGCCATGTTTTCAGCCATGCCACTGGGCTTGTTTTCACCACTTGGCTCCTTGGAGGTCTCCTTAGGGGAGGATGTACTGGTAGGCATTGGCCCAGCATCAATTGTAGCACCAGCCTTCTTGTCCGTCTGCAGACAGGCGATTGGAAAAATGGAGCCAACTTGTGCTTCCAACTCTGCGTCCGGCTCCTCCATCAACTTCAGATCATCAAAAGATTCCATCACTGGGGACAGTGCAGGCTCCTCCTTCCACTCACGAAAGGCTAAACGGATAGCCTCTTGAATCCGGTCCTCGAAGGCATTTCTGATCTCCACATGTTCATGCTGGAGCTTCTCAGTGGCATCCTTGACCACCTCCTCCATTTTGGCCAACCAGTTTCCAAGTACAGCTTTCCGCTGCGTCATCATCTCTTGCTGAATCTCCCTTGGATGGGCCTCAGTTGCAGCGACAACCTTCTGCAACTGCTGTTCGACGGTGGCCCTTGCAGCTGCAAGGACCTTGGCATGCTCTTTGGAAGAGCCATCCAGTCTTCTGGTAGAAGATGACAAGGCACGGAAATCAGAAAGAAGTTGCTGGAGAACCTCTGGGATCTCATCGGTGAGGGGCACATTGTCAACTGACTTCAACCACCTGACAGCCTCCTCCTCGAGCCGATGCATTCCACAAGCCCTGGGTTCTGGGCTCCAGCCACTGGAAAAGAGATCTTGCAAGCACACCTTGAGGCTTAAAGGGGCAACGCATGGATTGTTCGGAAGGGGCTCTCTCAGCCAATCCTCAATCGAAGATGAAGAAGCACCGCGAAGCAACGGATCAGCCTCTCTTGGCTGCGATCCTTTGACTGAGGAGGGATTGAAGAAGCAAGATCATCAATGGTCAAAAATGAATTGCCTTTCAGCTCAAAGAAATTTTCCTTGAAACCAATAGAAAATGTTGGTTCTGTGTATCGACAGGTTTCCAGTCCAATGCTCTTCTTCAAATTTTGGTGAATCCACTACCTCATTCCATCAAAAGAACCCCATCCAGAAAAACATTCATAAAAAAAAAAGTTATTAATTACCTTATCATCAATGACATACCACCTTCGGACCCTCACACCGATACCACCATACTCCAGATTGGGTCGATTTAAAGGCATGTGTGGGGACATCTTGTAAATAAGCCAATCCCGGTATCCTATATTGGAAAAAATAAATAGATCGATATATGGTAACACCTTGTAATATTTGAATTTGCAAGTCATCCCAATGTAATGCATCATGTGTATGTAGAGGATGCCCAACTATTATTTAATACGAGGACAGATCGTAAATAGTTTTCGATTAGAATAAAATTTGGAAAAATATGTTGGACTAGTTACTTCCACTGTAGGCACCCTTGGGGTCGGAACAGCATCTACGGCTTTCTCGAACTCAGCACTGAGATCCCGGGGGGTTGAAGGGCTCGCATCCCATTCCATGGTCGTTTGAGAATCCAAGCAAACATCATGTTCTTCAGGGGCAACTTCAGGGGTTTCAGCTACTTCCATCACTTTCAACTTCTTCTGGTGGGGGCTCTTGATAGGAGTCTGCACTGGAGTGCCCACAGGAGCAGAAGACGACTGGGACACCACAGCTGGTCCAGGCGCAACGATACCTGGGCCACAGCATTGAATATTTTTGTCTGGCTTGGAACTTTGGGGACCCAACAAATACGGATACGGGAATTCATTTTTTATCATATATTATATTTCATGAGTTTAAGCACCCACATGTAGATCAGAACCCATGTCTCAACATGTCGCATCTCACCACCTAGAGATCTACTTAATTCTATATTCTATATGGAATGTTCAATATAAAGTGTTCATATCCAAAAGGGGTGTACCCATGAGCTAAGTTACTTGGTTGTTTAACACTTCGTCGAACATCAGCCACCTGTCGTAGAACTTGCTGAAGCTCTTGGTTCTCGTCAAAGCCCAAAGGAGCCTCATTGGAATAGAAGATAACCACCCAAAAAGAACATTTATAACTTCCACACAATCCCATAATTTCAAAACCGCATCGGTTACCTCTCAGAAAAGATTTTCCAAAAAGGACTAAGCAACTTTGCCAGGGACCATGTCACCAGAGGCACCCAAAGGACCCCACAAGTAAAGGTCTTGAACCGAAGCTCTGGCTATTGGTGGATAACCATGTTTGCAAAGTGGTGGATGACATATTCCAATGGCAGCGTGAAATTCCGTGAAATTTCGTGAAATTTCGTGAATTCCGAAATTTGTGTCAAAAAAACATAAAAATGAATTTCACGAAATTTCACGGAATTTCACGCCGCGTTTGTCGTATTCACAGTATTTCACGCAATTTCACGCGAATTTCACGCAGATAATTTTTGTGAAAAAAACATTTCACACTGATTTGTGAATATGTTTCTATGATTTCTGGGCCATGCGTTTACCACAAAACCAGTTCCTGAAATGAATTTAACCAAGAATAACTCAAAAAGGAACTGACGTGGACTGTGGGAACCCATGGTACCATGTGAGGAGCAGAAACAGAACTATGCGGACAGCATTGAACAGCCAGAAGACCGGGAACAGCATCACTATTGGGTGGCATTGGGTGTATTGATGTTACACCAGCCATGTCAACACTAACAAAGGCTCTGTTTCGGCATGAAACCGTGGTGAGTCCCTGTATGGTGGCTGCCAAACCCAAAAAGTTTTCTACATCATCCTGGGCAATCAGTTGGAGGATGGCCCAAACAAGTTCCCGATCATTGCGCGCATGTGTGGAACTTCCATGAGGAGGTCCCCAGCTGGCCGAGCAAGTACATTGGAGAAGATTTTACCGAGCACCGTTTCCCAATTGGTCATTAGCAGGGGCTAGCAACTTCACTTCCCTGAAACTTGAATTGAAATTAAGATACATGAAATTGTCATTTGTTCCATCCCACAATACTCACGCATGCATTTTTGCCTCGATCTCACCGAAGTCACCATTCAGGAATGTAAGCATGAAAAGTCACACTGGCTACATGCAGATCGAATTTCCCAACACATTTTTTGGGGCTAAATTTAATTTGATACCACCTGACCACAGCCCCTAGGCGTGGTGGAAGTAGTGGGCCATAAACCCTGAGAAAACCTTTTCACTTGGCTCCAAATCAAAGGGGATCAAAGGATCTGGGGTGAATCTTCCAGCTTCTGCCGCTGTAACCAGCATGTCCCGCAACGACTCCAGCTGGGCGAACTTCCAAGCATCGCCAGGATCCTGCAGAGACATCAGCTGACAAGTGTAAGGTTGTGGGACCCCAAGCGCAGATTTAGGGAGCAAAGAGAAAGGCTTGGTGTGTATCTCTACCATATTCAGGGTAGCTCGGGATATGTGGGGTAAAGACATGTTTTCCAGCATTACATCATCATGATTCCATGATGACGATGATGATGATGATCATCACCATCATCATCATCACCATCAGAAGCATAAATGACTTGGCTTCCAAACAACCAAATACTTTCGGGCGCATGGTCCAGTCCTGAAATCCAGAGTTGAGCAACATGTTCAAATCACTGGTGGCGCTATAGTTATCCCGGGAAGCCATGAATGTAGTATGAAGTCTTGCCACACGATGGCCAAACTGGTGCGGATATGCCCCAGATGCAGTTAAATCTCGTCCTCCACTCCTAGGCTCACATCAGGTCATCACCCCCGGGATAAGGATCAATATGCATTCTTGATGGGGGAGTTTGGTGTATTATTGGAATCACCGCTTTGACGAAAATAAATTCATAAACTTCTATATAAGCAATTTAGAAACTTATATGAGTCATAAAATGACATGGCTCTGTTTGTGCTCATCAATGATTTCTTTCATGAAACAAGTTCCACCCAAAATAGAAATATGTTGGCCACAAATGGTAGCAAGGGGTTAACCTAAGGCTCGCCACTAATAGGTTCAACTTTGTTGTGCTTCAATACTTCTACCAACGTGTTAGTAGAAAAGCATTCCCCAAAGAAAGCAAAAAACCTACAAACTGTTTGTCAAACTGGAGTGAATTGTTGGGGTACCCTTCGTGGGGACATCTTTCTTAAACAACAACGACTTTCCTAACCAAGTAGCACTGTCACAGTGCCTTTCGACTTATTGTGGTGGACCTTGACCATTTGTTTTCCCATGCCATCCTTCCGCTTCTGAACATCATTCCTTCGTGACTTTGACATTGGTATTGGTAAGAGTCCAAGCCATGGCCTAAGCTTGGACCACATGATACATGTTGAAAAACGGATAAGTACTTGAAATTTGAAATTTCCATGTTCTGCAAATAAACATGATCAATTGAGACCTTGGCACATTGCCTAGACCAAGCTGTGGCTTTAATGTCCAGCCACCCATCAGGCCCATCCACCTTGGCCACATAGCAAAAACATATCCCTCATCGAACAAGCAAATGACCAAGATCAAATAGATAAAATATAACATACCAAAGTTTATTCAGTTTCAAACAATGGGAAAGATCTGAGTCCCCCTCCATCGAATGAGCCGTGGTTTCAAATTTGGCTGGAGAAGTAGCTGTATCGGCGGCAGAAGGGGGAGCGTCGTTTTGCCAGGTTGCTCCAACATCCATGTGCACTTTCTCACCAAGCACAGGCACACCAAGAGGGAGAACCTGCTGGCAAAGACGTTGCCGCTCCAAACAAATGGGAACTTGAGATTCCCCCAGGGCTCCATGGCTGATCTCAAGTGGGTAGGGCTGCTCAGGAACCCAAAGCTTGCACACGGCAGGCCACCAAAAAGTAAACCATATTCGACAAGTCGTAAGACCAGCTCTGTAGCCTTCATGAATCCCACGTCACTAGTGAAATCGCCAAAGACGGGATCCCTCTCAATGTCAAACCCTTGCCTTAGATCCAATCCAATTGAATCATCTTTAAGTTGTTCAAGTATTTGATAAATACGAATCGATTCAACATTGACAGATAGGACATACAAGACTTGTAACACCAAGTTAGACATAAACACTGAGTGGGGAAGGGTTAGGACATTCCATTTGGGTGTTTTCCAGGACAAATGCATCCAACCGCAGTTATATTGTTGAAGGTCCCCACATGTCCCCAACATGCAAAATCTATCTGAACCAAAACTTCGAGCTAAAGCAATCAGACCCTGGATCATTTTGGGGGCCCAATCAAATTTGTAGTAATTAATTCCCAGGAAAACATAACTGTGATACTTTGAGCATTTTGGATGGTGATTAGTCATATTTGGTCAGAACCTACTAGCGCACCAAATCCCCATAAGATTCCAAAGATACGACCGGTGCGATCTGCACCGGAAGCCCGAAACGATGGTAGATCTTCCACTAAAGAGCTCCACAGCCGACAGCTCCTGGAGCAGTGGTGTATAAGGTCCAAGCAACAAATCATGAAGAGAACCCAATCTTAATCTTGTGACCGCACCCCAATGGTATGAGCAGGGCTCCATTTGAAATTTGCCTGTTTGTTTCCCATTGCCCAAAAATAGAAAAACACTCAAAAAGGAACCCCCCCCGGGGGGGGTTCCTTTTTGCAACTTTTCCTTTGCGGAGGCCTTCTTTGGATGGGAAAGCAATAGGAAATAAATTTGCTATCCCCCATAGTTTCTTGACAAGTGACTCACAAGTACACATTTTGTTCCAAAGTAGGGGCAAAACAACACCATAAGACTTGCCATAAGATGACATTCCAACTTCAATAATATGAGCACTGGATTCCTATATTAAATATGTTTTTTGTTTGTACCACCGGTCACACTGATCATCCCAACAACCAACTGGCACACCCCGGCCAGTCCCGAGTGCGTGGAGATGACGCTGCCGCAAAGTCAAAGGCATGAATCCTCAGCAGAAACGGGGAGCAGGGGACCTGTCGAGAAATTTAAACCAGGATTTCAGTAGACCCCATCCCATTATATTTAGGATTCAACATGTTTGATCCCTATCTTTTTGAAGGATGCATAGGCACCCAAAATATATTTAAAATCAATATATAAAATTAATGTTCTGAGATGTGAAGGTATGATTCAATGTTAGCAAAAGTTGTGGCACGAAACATGAACTTCAATAAACATCAACTGCGAAGGCCTTCATGTGCAACTCAATTCAGTAGAGTAGATTGCATTTGCATATGATCATGAAGATTTTTAATGGTCAGCATTGCATATCCTGAAATGATGGTTTGAAACCTTTGGAATTTATAGGCACTTCCATAAATCAGCAGAACATGCCATCGAGAGTCACTACAGGCGGAAGTCCTAGGCATAGCAATAAGGCTACTTGCGTGCGACTCAATCGAAGGCTGGTTGGATTCCCCATTGCAAATCCCAGCTGCAAGTCTTAGAGCCCAAAGCACTTTGCCAAAGCACTGATGTGAAAAAGAATGAATGGTTTCCACAAGGTGTTGTGCATGATGCAGATGACCCCAATGAAATGCCCCGAAAAGATCCATAGACCAAGATCTTACAATTTGGATACAGTAATCCATTCCTTAGCTTTGTAACACAACCCTGGCCGCATGGCTGGAGGGGTCGGGTGGCACCTTTGATGTAGGCAGGAGCCTTCCCTTGGTTGTGCTTCTTGCGATCAGCAGCACCTGCGCGGGACCCAACCAAGTGGAGAACAACATGTTTATAATTCGATGCGCAGTCAAACTTTTATGAATGCTCTAGTGGCTGCTAAAGTCCTTATCATATCTTTTTCATCCAGGATGAGCCCATGTCACAAAACCCCAGTATTAGTTAGCCAGGCAGTACTCATCCCGGCCAGACACCACACCACACAGGCCATAGAACATTTTTCCCAGCGCACACATGTATGATCTCATATGGATTACAAGCGCCGTGTCCATGCGTGTCAGACACATGACACAACACAACCCCAAGCTTCCATCATGGAAGGGCTAAGTTGAAAAAGCGGTTTATGAACAACCATATGCTGCAACCTTGCGGTTGGTGCAAAACCCAGTGTCACCTCGAAAAGACACCTGGCAGCTGCCACTTTGTGGGCAGACCTGTGCCCATGATCACTCATTCAAAGACATGTTCAGCCATTTTATCTTCAGGGACCCAGCCACCGACGATCTTGGCAAGACCCCACCTTAAGAGCCATGCCAACACTTGATCATTGTGGACACAAATACCCGAGACAAACAGACACCAAAGTGATGCACACATTTTGAAATAACATATATTCAGGCTCTCCCTAACACACATGGTTTCAAAAAACAACATGGTTAACATGTATAAGCTGAGATACGCTTGCTGCACACTTTTGAAGCGTGTCCAACCCAAGCTGCAACCACCGTTCGAATCCTTGCCAATGGCTCCTTTGACACCTTTCTGATCCAAGATCTTTTGCAGACCATCAGGAATGTTGGCCCGGTAGACATAAAACGAACTGCGAAACAGAATGACCCCAATGGACTTCTGTCCACGTGATTCAGCATAAGGGTGAACAGTGAAGCTTCTCATCGAGGGATTATCTTCCAGGGTCGGGAAGTAGTGCACATCACTGCCAAACTCAAGAACATTCTTCAAAAGCTCATGATTGGTCTTGATTTTTTCAAGCAAAGCCAGTTCTTTGGCATCCTTGTGGTTGCCACCATCCCCAGGGACATTAGGCGTGCTCCCAGAAGGTGCATACTGCCCATCAGCAGCAACATTCTGCCTGCGTCTTTTCACCATATTCTTCTGGCGAGGGGTTGCAACAAGGGCAGCAGCTCTCTTTGGTGTCTTGGGTGGGGTAGCGGGCTGTGTCTCCATATCTTCAGGAACCTTTTCGTCACCTTTCTCAGAACCTGGGGCCTTCTTCTTCTGCTTTCCAGCAGCTGTAGCTTTCTTTGCTTTCTCTGCCTGGGCTGCCTCTTTGAGTTTCTTTTTTTCTTCTCTCTCTCGTTTCTTCTCTTCTTTGGCCTTGGCCTTTTCTACCTTCTCCTGTTCCTTCTGTTCCTTCTTGTCCTTTGCTGCTTGGATTTTTTCAAGTTCAGCCTTCACTTGTTCCTGCATCAAGGTAAATTGATTTCTGGGGACGAGCTGAACAATAGTTTTCACAATATTTGCCCATGTTGCATATGTTTTTGCACACACCAACAGCTAGAAAAACAGACCTCCTTCTTCGCTTTCTTAGCCTGTCTTTGGGCATCTCCTAAGTCCCCATAGGATCGTGGCTCTACAGCCGCAGGTTCCTTGCCAGGACGGAGCGGATCTCCAACAAGAGACCCACGGTCCTGCCAACCAGGAACTAATCTGACCGTGGGATGTTGGACAGGAAGGGCAACCTTCAACTTCTGTGCCAAGTAAAGTAAACAAATGGTCCTGCTTGGCAACAGGTTTCCGAGGCACCCCTTGCTGTTCCAAAAAGTAATTGGCAACTTCGCGCTCATTCTCCCATGGATGACCCTGGAAAACCAAAACCATACCACAACTTCAAACTGAGATTTGTGTAAACAGCCACACCCAAAACTCAACACAAAACAATCTAGCCTCCTTTCGGTTGGCCAAATAGAACCCATGGAAGTCACTGAACATAGCCACGGGGTTGTTAAGAACCAACTGCTCCGAATCAAGGATGGAAAGACCAAGCTTCTGCTGGCACCATTTCTCCAAGAGCATCAGGAACTCATCCTTGACAGGCTTGAGCTTGTCCTCCAGCAATGGCACCCGAAAGCCGGCTTAAAAAAGATCGGGGCACAATACCTTGAAACTTTTGACCCCACAAAGACAAAGCCAAACAGATCAAAAGTATCATATGCCTCAACTTATTTAGGCACCTTTGACTGCTTAACCTCCGGCTCAATCTTTTTCTCAGTTTCCTCACAATGAAAATCAATGAATTTTGATCTAGACCCCGATAATGCACAAGCAGGTGGCACACATGCAAGAACCAAATAACATAAAACAGTCCTCTTTGGGAGTTTCAACAGTGACAGGTGGGTCAACCTTGGGCGTGTTTCCACTGCATTCCTGTCGAAAAATTGAAACAGTGATCTTACAGAAAAACTTGGCAGCAAACACATTCACATACACACCAAGCAGATCTCCTCCGGGACCTTTGGTGCCATCGAATCACGGTGGGCGCAAGCCTGACCCACAATCTCCACTTCCTGGTGATTTGACGTGGCTCACACCAATGATTTTTTGGCCTACACCGCACATCACCTCTGACAACCCGATGCCTCATCATCTGACTCAGGAAAAGGTGGGCACTGGGGACCCTTGTATGGTGTAGACAGCAAAGGGTCCTGCCAGATTGGGGCAATGTTTTGCTACATATACAACATTGCATGAGGTGAAAAACACATTGCATATATTACACGGCCCAAACATGATCCTGATTGGCAACCTCCTCAATCCCCAAAGAATCAGATGATTGCCCAGAGGCCAGGGCGCTCTCACCCGCACCATCACCAGCATCAACCGAGTCCAGGGAACTCGTTAAGCCACGGTGGGAAGCCACCAGCTGCTTCAAGACTCTGATTTTCGGATGCCTGACCAACCAAGGAATGGGAGGAAGGAAAAATACTAGTCTCAGAAACGATTTCTTTTTCCTAACAACATAACAGTAGCTTTAAATTCTAAGGATTGATTGACACATATTATGAACTGGCACATACATAGGGCCTGGCGTTGATGGTTCTGTACGTCAAGTTAATGACGTGTTGTGCCACCAGCTTCAACTTGCCCCCTTCAAGATTAGCCCACTCCTGTAGCAAAAACTTGTCATGAACATGCATGGCCACATCACATACGCATGCATGTGCGCACTTCAAAAACTGCACATCACCCACACAAGAACAGAACCATGGGTCTCCTTCACTTTTCCTCGACCCCCCCGGCGTGTGTAGAGATCTTCCCCAAAGAGGTTCATGGTCACCGCCACATAGGCCATGGCCGCCTCCAAATGACCCGGGCTGCCGACTTTGAAGGCAGTTGGGGACCAAAGAATGAGAAGTGCGGGTTGTGACAAACAATGCAATGCCATCAAGCCTGGTGGTCTTGGTTACTGGGAAGTCTTTCACCACCAAACAGCAGAAGATAAGGTTTCAAGATGCCATAGTGCGCGACAATATCTTCTTCATGAACCTCAAGTTCTAGATTTGATTGATATGATCACATCTATGGGTGAAAGTAACTTGTTTTTCAAAAATATAACCCGTTCGGAGGCAAGCAGCCACCAGCTGCTTCCCATCCTTTTCCTGGTTCCACTGCACCAACTTCTTGTCCTTAGAGCCGGATGCAGTTGGGAAAACATGGCGAATTGATGTTTTCTTGCTTTTAAAGTGGTACCATGATGGTGCTATCCACCCATAAAAGTTGAATAAAATGATTCCATGGTCAAGGTTCTGGGTCACTCATGATCTCAGGGACCATATCTTTGTAGACCGAAGTCACAACGTCATGAATTTGTTGGGCCACCTCCTGACAAGATTACATCATGTGGTTTCAAAAATTTTAGGTCAATGAGTGTCACCAGTCCAAGCACAACTGTTTGAAAAGAAGTTGCCCGCTCCGACACATGGATGGTCATGGGATGGAAAACATGCTTCACCGGCATGGCTGGGTCTGATCAGCCACCCGAGGTGCTTGAGCAATCAGCAGCCGCACTTGCAAGCGAGCACTGTGATAAAAAAAAGAAACTGGCTGGCCCAGCGTGAGGAGTGGAGCGGTTTACAACCCCAAATTTAACTCATCAAGGATTGTGTTCCCCCAAAGTTGCCCCGCCAACCAACACTGATAAGACCTCAGCATGGGCAAAGGGAGGGCGCACCTTTCAGAAGCGATCCCAGCAACGGCATGGTTCCAGGCAGCAAGGTGAACGGGAACTGGGACTCTGAATGTCGCATCAGTGTTGAATTGGTAATTAATTGGTATAGTATAGGTAATATCTTCCATCATTGTTGAGCTCATATTGGAGGGCTGATCATCAAATTCAATGGTGCCAACCAGTTAATCCATTTTAATCCAAAGATTGTTTGACAGTTCCACCAAATACTGCTCAGAAATGACCCCATCTGAGCCTGACAGGTAGCAATGCAACCCCAGCTGAGGCTTTGATATCATATTTAGAT
>Ga0126342_10017737_pt1 | contig 12277 bp, 11 predicted proteins | sample Cyp1metagenome_FD_92528 | JGI IMG/M metagenome (GOLD analysis project Ga0126342, IMG submission 92528) | Coral microbial communities from Lord Howe Island, Old Settlement Bay, Australia - Cyphastrea 1 metagenome | ecosystem: Host-associated > Invertebrates > Cnidaria > Coral ... | reverse complement strand
TACAATTGGAGATAAGGATAATGCTCATAAGGGTGCCCATATTTATCCATATATATATATACATATACGTATACGTATATATGTATATGTATATGTACATGTACATGTATATGTATATGTATATGTATATGTATATGTGTATGTGTATATGTATATTATATGTATATATGTATATATGTATATGTATATATATATATATATGTATGTGTATTTATATGTATATATATTATATGTGTATGTGTATATATATATATATATGTATATATGTATTTATGTATCATGTATACAACGTATACTACCCAGCTGAAACATGTTGTCCACGAAGGGTACATGCTATTAATCTCACTGAGTTGTCCATGTCAGGATGTTCTGCTGGCCAAATCAACACAAACGATGCGGCCTCCTCTGAAGGCCCCCATGAGCTGGCCCTTGGAAGGGATTCGCAGAGTTGCGCTGTTCAAGTGCGATGGGAGCATGGTCTAGGAAAGAAATTCAGTATGTTTCAGTATCTAAGATTAGCCATGGAAAATAGCACATTGATTTTTTCGCATTGTCAGGGCGCAACCAGTTCTTCATTGTTGATTCAATTGCGGCCGACGTTACCTCACCCACTGGGCCAGGCGTTTGTGTGGAGCATGGCGCATCCAGCATGCTGATGGTCAACGGTGCGATAGATTTGTCGTGCAAGAGAATGGGCAATGTGGAGACTGGAACATTTGTGTGTTTGGTAAAATCTCTAATTCCAAGGATCCATTTTTAGGTGTACCGAATCTTGTAAGGAACTAATCCCCTGACCACATTCAATAATCGGTGATGTCAGTTTGAAAGATCCGGATGACAAGCATCAATCCAACAGGTTGCACCCTTGGTCTGCTGATGCGATGGCTTCTGGCAAACGCCCTGAAACTTGGCAGATTTCAGCAACACATCATGTTTTTTTTCGACCTTTGTGTCATCAATCGGTTTTTTTCAAAGGATATGGTGCCCCAATAAGATCCAATAGTGTTTTCAATCAGATCATGGTTCATCATTTTTTGTGAAGGAATGTGATACCCCCAGTAGGACTTAAGAAAACATGGGGCATCAACTGGAGTTTATGAGGGAAAATGCTATTAGGCTAAGGGGCTTACCGGGCCCAGGCCTTCCTTAGAAGGATGATCCAGTCCCTGGCAGAGATGGGGGAACAACCTTGATGGGGTGGAAGGTTGAGGCCTCATACTACCATTAAAAACATATTCCATATGAGCAGTTTCAGAAAAAAAACATTTGGTTGATGTGGGCTGCACTAGCCCTAAAAAAGTATGGAGGATTATCATATATTGTATCTGGGAATCCCAAACACCAACCACTGGTTTTAGATTTTCCCAACAGGTTTTAAGTTCGCTGAAAAACATGCGGTGAATGGCTGATGCTCTTGGTCACCTTCTGAACGTAGACGTTGCATCACTACGAGACTCAGAACGTGCGTTGTTTGTCAATGGAAAGTGCATCCTTGGGCGTTACTCAAAAATCATCACAAAAACCATTTCTTTCTCAAAGGTGGAAAAATCTGGAACCAAACATCTTTCTCAAAAATCACGAATTTTCAGCACGCATCAACGAGTATCGTTTGTGCATTCACCCCGTATTTTTGGCCGGTGAGCCAAATCATGGGTTCCCCAGCATTTTATTGGGTTGGAATTTCCTATGGACCCACTGAGGATTTTTTCCGGATGTTCCAACGCCATTCTTCAGGGTTGTTTTCAAGCTATTGTAGGTAAATGATAGCAACTTTTTGTGGGGAAATTGGTAATTTGATGGATGTTGGGGGAGCAACCTTGTTTTTGAGAGGGTTTTGAGTTGTGAGATCTTCCCAAGTATGGTATTGCAAGAACCGACCTATCGCCACATCAGCTTGGGATGTAAGGTAAGCCGTGAGGCAGATGTACAAATGTCCCCGCAGAAGTTTTTGTCAGCGGGGTCACAGATGGGATTGCAGTGAAATCACATGATCATTACTCGCCTTGGATTTCTTGAAGCTTCAGTTATCATAACTACTGACGTCTGAAATTCAAGGCAATCAGTGACTTGCAACAGAATCAGATGAGTTCCTTTCTGTATCCAAGAGAATCTGATAACATCTCAGAACTTTCGCTGCAAGTCTCGGGGTCGCACTGCAAAGTTGGTTAGTGGCCCATTTTTTTTTACAAACGAGAGCTGGAAACGAGCTCCGGTCAGTTGCTGTTGGGAGCTTCTCATGTCTGCCTGAAATCATAGAACAACACCTGAAAACATGAGGGTTTCCATAAATGGGGTACCCTCAATGGATTATTTAGAATGGAAAATACCAATCTAAAATGGATGACTTGGGGGTACCCCAATTTCAGGAATCCTCCATATCTCATGAAACCATATGAAACCATGATATTTATCATAATCCATGAATTGGGAATCCACTTCGCCAGCGCGTCTTGGTCTTGGGGCACAAGGTCCCAGGGCGGGTTTCCGGGCTCCGTGAGAAATCTTTTCGCACAGGAAGGGCCCCAGCGATAGGTAAGTTGGTTGAAACAACTCGGCTAAGGGTTTAAGGATTGGATTTATGAATATTTATGATATTTATGGCGAATATGACCATTAAGATTGCTAGGCTATAATACGTATAGTTACATGATGTCACTTGGGATTATAAATAGTAATTGGTGGGCCATGGTGGGCCCTTCTGGCTTCGAAGATTCTCCACGACTGTTTGCTGGGTATGTTTGGCTCAAAGGGACCTTCAGGGGTCCTGTGATCTACCAAGGTGCGACCGCAAGAGAGATTTCACCAGCGATGGGGAGATTTGTGCATCAAAAGCCCAAAACAAGCGTTGCTGGTTCCCGCTCGTAAAATTTAAGGATAAACCGCAGAATGGGAAAGATTCCCCCCGGTGACAAGCATATCTTTGGGATGGGTGAAGCAGCATCAGCTAACTTAGCTTATCTGGGCATGGCTCAGATTTCTGTGCACCTTGCAATGCTGCCTCAAACCTACTTGGGCCGAGACCACAAGACCTCTTTAATATGCTGCCAATATGCTACCTTTTTAAGCGCCCCAAGCCACTGCACGGGTTGTTCAACATTGTGTTGCAAAGAAATCGCCTTCAACACTACGACATAGAATGACACCCCAAAGGAAAGCCTATACAGCATGAAACAGGATGCAAACCACACTTCTAACAAACTGGTGCCAGTTCATTGCTATACTTTCAGCTTTATGATGGAGATATCATCATCATTCATGATCATTCATGATCTCTACAGTTTCAGTGGGTTGATAAAAATCAAGAACTCACATCACCCCAGCCGCCTCGGCCCATGAGCGCCGCGGACCCCGCGGACCCCGTGGCGCCCAAGGCCGCCGAGGCCGCCGGAGCCGCCGAGGCCTCGAATGGCGCCGACGGTGCGCCGGAGCCGTGCGCTCCAGCGGCTGCGGCGACTGAGGGAACGACGACAGCAACGGCCCAGGTGTGCGACCCGACTGACTTTGGACAGCTCAAGTCACTGGGTACCCCAAGAATTGGAGGGTTTAATACACCCTATATATATAGTGGTTAGTGGTTTGGAACATTTTTTATTTTCCCCAACCAGATTGGGGATGATAATCCAATCTGACTTTCATATTTTTCAGAGTGGTTGAAACCACCAACCAGTATAGAATTTATATAATAATAGTAGTAAAAATAGACTTAAGTCTGTGGCCCTCAAATTTTGAGCGATACCCAAGTGATCTTACTCAGCCAGTGACTGGGTAAACTTTGTTTTGGAAGGACAGTCACTGAATAAGTGATGGGTAGGATTTCAGTCACTACGAAAAAAAGGTAGATAATGGTAGAAATGACTATACTTTAAGGGAATCATCCCTCAAAATCAGCAATGATGTCCGAGCTGGTTGGATCGACGTTCCCCTCTCGCCCCCCAAAACTTGGGGGTAGGATTTCTGATCGGCTGCCGATTGGCAAACTCGTTTGCTCCTTCTGACATCTTATGACATCTGATTAGATTTTGAAAAGAACTGCACAACTCCAGATGTCAAAGATGATCCTGAACGTTTTGCAAAAACTCTTATTTGATTGCTAAACATGCTCATTAGTTTTTTTTTTTAATGAATGCAAAATTCCACCTATCGCAGGTGATCCCTAATATTCTTCCGACATCTAGACGCAAAAGAACCGGAAAAAAATGTTTTCTTTTGAATAGAGAGTGGAAGTGGCCTTTCCAAGATGTGCTTTTTGATTCATTTTTCAAAGAGCTGCGATTCAGAAACAAATCATTGAAAGAAACAGCAGAAACAGCAAACTGGCAGCCCCTGGTACGGTTTGCCACGGGACAGTTCGGAGGCCACGGATGCTTCTAGGGCTGCTGCAGAAATGCCAGTGACACAAGCTGCAGCAGAAGCGAACGGTGCTGCGCCCACAAACTCGGAGTCGGATTCGCCATCGCGCCAGAAGGCCGGATGGTTCGGGAGGAATCTGATAAAATCAGCCGTAAATGAGTGTTGTTACCCATAGGATCCATGTATGCTATATATATGGTAACATTTACCATTAATATACCCCCAATGTTAGCATATATACCATACATGGATCCTATGGGTTATACGCTTACACAACTATTCACAACCATTTTGTGATTGCCAGAAACAAAAAGTTGGGCCACAGCATGTTGGGCACCAGGAATGTTCAGGCATTGCTTGCAGGTTGACATCGCTTCTGGTGACGCTCCAGAAAAGACAGTGACGTCAAGTGCAGCAGAAGGGAACGATGCTGCGCCGACGAACTCAGAGGTATCCGATGTGTCATCCAAACGCCAAAAGGCTGGGGATATTTGGAGCATGGCGGGTCTTCCGTTTGATTTCTGTCCTTCCTCTATGGTCGCAGTTTCTCGGGTCTGGTTTCCCATGTGTTTTCACCTGCCAATTCCCTCTACAAAGTCAAGGTAACCCAAGTGTGCACTATGAAAACACGGGTGTTTACCATATTTTGTACCCTATGCGGCAAGCAGTTCCAAGTCGTTGCCTTCTTACTTCAATCCTAGGATCTGATCAATGAATAGCACCCCTCGCCTTCGCAATACCGCACCGGAAAAATACAATCGCGTTTCAAGCTTCAGTTTCAGATGTCGCCTCCCATTTTCCTTTTTTTCTTTTTGTATCCTTTCAATCCCATGACGGATCCATGGTGCTGGTATATATACTAACATTGGGGGTATATTGATGGTAAATGTTACCATATATAGCATACATGGATCCTATGGGAATAGTATCTTAATTAGTATCTTCCTCTTCCTTTTCCCTTTCTACGTTTCCTTCGGACGCGCTGGTAGGCCGATGATCCCCCCACAGAGCCGGCCCAGTTTGCTGGGCCGAAGAGATTGAAGGCCCTTTTTTGACGACTCGGGAGATTTGGCCGCGGGCAGGTAGGTTTGGAACAATGGGGGTATACCTGGCCCCCCAACATAGCATTTTTTACGCGGTTTTCAGGGGGAAGGTGATTTTCCCACAGCTGAAAAACATTGCAGTAGGGTCATCCTACTTTAAGACAAACTGTAGGTTGGATGCGAAAAAAACATGCTACTGGGCTGGGGGTTGAAAGGGATCTGCAGTTGGATGGGTGAACGCAAACAACTTAGAACTGGGTCATCCATTCCTTGAAATGGACATGGAATTCCTTCTCGAACGGGATAAGTTGAAATCTCCAAGCGGCACCAAGAAATCAGTTGGTAGTTTGACGATTTCTCACCTTTGATGTGATATACTGACAGTACATTTGGATTTCATGCCAGTATGCTCCGTGTATGGAATATTTAGCAAGTCTCAAAATCTCGAAATCCGCTCCATCCATATGCTGGCTAAGAAGTCGCAACCAGAACATGTCTGGTTTACTGCTTGTAGCCCTTATAAAATGTCTTTTTTTTGGTGTGTCTGAAAATGGAAAAAATCGTCATTTTGTTGCCCGCAATGTATCGCAATGATGAGGAAGTCTGCAGGAAATATGATGATGATCCAGTTGATTTGGGGACTCAAAACCAGAAATCTGCTGGGATTTTTGGTGTTCATCCTGAGACCCGGCTCCAGAACGACCTGAGTATTATGCGTCAAAGCCCTGGTAGCTTTGTGAACGTGCTAAGAATTTGAAGAAAATCGTCTGGACCTGTAAATGACAACTATATATACAACGGAAAAGGCACATGAGATTACTGAAAGATCTGGTTAAATTACCATTCAATATTATCATTAAATTTACATTCAAATCATCCTATACACTTCTAGAACTACACTTCAATTCCCAGCAAATTCTCATGACATCATCATTTTTCCATATTTTTCCCCACGCAAACCCCCTTGGGTTCTGGCCGTCGTGAGGTCAGCGATCTCCTCGGCAGCTTCGAGCGCACCCTGAAAGAGACCGCGCCACCCCCGCCGCAGGCGTCGCTCCTCTCGACGCTGCTGGCGCTGCCGTCGCTGGGCGCGGAGACGGCGACGGCGATGTCGGCGCCGCTCGCGGAGGAGAAACCACGAGAGGCGAGGGCAGATGGGGTTGAAAAAAAACAAAAAAAGACTGGGAATGGTGATGGTGGTTAATGTATATTAATCATGGTTAATTAATAGTAATACGTATATTAATGGTGGTTAATGGCTAGTTAATGGTTATTACTTATTACTATTACAATAATGAGTAATGTGGGCAAAACAATGTCATAAACCACCCGTGACTGGGAATGGTTTACCACCTATAAAAATAGTGGCTGGGGGATGGTATTGGAGTTGAGTTGACCAACCGTCGTGTTTTTTTTTGAACGTTGGCTCCTGATTTGCCGGTATGTTACCTTTCCCCTAAACAAATACTATCCTCTCTATAAAGTTGTTCCTTCAAAAAGACGTCTCCAGACAATCATGGGTCTAAGCAAGGATTTTAATTGATGACAATTTAAAACGACTTCAGCCGAAACATTTTGACTGATGAACTTGTCGTATTTGTAGTACTTCTAGTACTAGTACTTGTCGTTCTTGTAGTGACTGGATTCAGGGTTCAGCATGTTGATTGCTTCAGCTTCTGCACCTCAAGTTTTCCCTCGTCCTTCCTGATGGACCCAGACATCATATTGCTTCGTTGTCTGAAACAATAGGACCCCGTTGACGAGCCCATCGTATGGTTTCAAACCTCATTTTCCATGTTCAAATGGTCATACATTGGCATCCAGCATTTTTGGACACCCCCCATGTTGTTGGATAGATCCATCCAACTTATATCCACTAGATATTTCCCGGCCGGACTGTCCCCCATGAAATCATCGGCTCTTTTTTTTTCATACAACTTATTTCCACCCATATCAATCATGTACAGCTGAAGTCCCTATTTCAGGACTTAAATGGTGCCCCACTCTGTTAGTTGATTTTTTTTGCTGGTTAAATCACCACGTTTTCAACTGCACCACCTGTCAGTTTGATGGCAAACGCGTCCTGGTGGTGCGGCACGGAGAGGTGCCGCCATTGGAAACATGGGACTCTAAGTCTACGTCGATGTCCCAAAGATGTCCAAACTTTGGATGGTCATCCTGGAAAATTTTGAATTTGACATCTCAGATGTTCTTTGGATTTTTGTTGACTCAGGATTTTTTCCATCAGAAGTCTGAATTTCTGAGAGTTCAAAAAAATTGCCCAGCGATTCAGGGCTTCCATCAGCTCAAGGGCTACGCTCCAAAGGAGGGCGACTTGGATGCCTTGGCGCTTTCGGATGAGGATTTTAGCATCCAAAAAATATGCCAAAGTCAGCGCACTATTTGGGACAGCGGGATTTTTCAGATGTTTTGATCATAAAACATAGGGAATCTATACCCATAGAATCCATGTATGGTATGCTAACATTTGGGGTATATTGATGGTAAATGTTACCATATGTAGCATACATGGATCCTATGGGATATAATACATACTAGAACTACATGGATTTAATCATGGAAAATGAGGATTTCACCATGAAAAATAAGGGGATTTGACCAGGTCGCACATCAATTGATTTCACCATCAAAAATGACGATTTGATTGCAAACATGGGGGTTCAATGAACCATCAACAAAAAAACAAAGTGATGGGGGTATTGAAAAACAACCATTGGATAGACGTATTTCCTTGATTTTCATGAGATATGATCATGGAATAGGCAAACAAATTGGGGCTTTGTCCAACCCCCCAGGGGGGCAATAAATTCCCATGATAAAAATTCCATTAGGGGGGATTTGTTTTGGGAATGATTCTATAAAAATTGTAAAAATACCCATAAATTCCTATGATTCTATATGGATTCCTAGCTGGTTGATGGTTTCAAACATTTTTTATCTTCCATTTTATATATGGGATAATCCTTCCCATTGACGAACTCCATCATTTTTCAAGATGGTTAGTCAACCACCAACCAGCCCATATTAGGGGGGATAACCATCCATGAACCGTATTGGTCATCTAACATGGGGATGGGTCCATGGGTCCAAACCTACTATTGCCAGGAGAAAATAAAGTATATGATTCCTAGTCATATCCCATAAATTCCCATTTTATCTGATTGGATCTGGGGCTTTGCACAAAATCCCCCGAGGTGATCTATTAGGACCCGAGCTGACCAACAAAGGCAGGGCAACCGGAACGCGGGTCCTGGGTCCGAAGCAAAAAGGATTCCTAAACTTGACAGTTTCTAGTGGAGGGGAGGAATCTGAAGTTTGTTGGATGATTTATGGGAAGAGTCATGGATCATCCATTATAATCTCCTATTTTTAGGTATTTCTTTGAATGATTTTCCAGGAGACTTACCTCGCAAGGACCGCGAATTTGCCAGGGGATCATCCAGAAAATAGCCATGAAGAACTCTCAAGCGGATACTGATTTTTCCTAAACGTGTGTGTATATGTGTATATGTATAATGTGTATATGTAAAATATGTATATGTATAATATGATATAATATGTACACGTATGTACATATGTACATTATATATACATATATATATATATATATATGCATAGGGACCTATGTCCTATATAAATATCCACTTATTACCAGGGAACTTTCAAGATTTCAATACCAAGGTTCCTGCGCGGAAATTTGATGACCCGGAAATGTCAGGGACACAGATGGGTGGACCTGTGAGAACCTCAAGGTGTCAAATTGATATGGGCATGCCCGAAACTTTTGAGACGCCCTGGGAAATGACAACGTTCATACCCAAATAAGATCAAGTTTCATCTACTTGCCCCCCATCCGCAGGAAAGGAACAGGCAGACGCTGCCCAGAAGATGATTGTGTGGTGCCCAGCAGATGATTTCTTGGGAAACAGGCATCAACATGTTCGAGTACATTTCGAGTGTATAGATTTAGATGTTTTTCTAAGGTGCACCTCTCAATGAAACTGGTTATAGGTGTTATAGGTGTTTTTTTTTTAATGAATCCTGTTAAATAAAACATGTATTTACTGTAAGTTGAGTCGTAAGCATTTCAATGCAATGTGGTGAGTAACCTGAGAAATGTGGTGACCCCAACAATAAACCTCCCAATGGGGATGAGTTTACACAACCTTTGAATGGATACGAATGGTATTTTTTTTTGAAAATCACCATATGTCTAAAAGGTATATAAGTAAAAGTAAATCATCTATAACTAGGCAATTTCCCTTGCAAACTATTGAATAAGCGGAGGGCACCCCAAAAATGGGCGGATCCCTCTGTGGCGTTTCTGTGTTTCCTGGGTCGGCGAATGAGGCGTCGGAGCTGCAAAGGCTCGGTTTTCAGGCGCCCTGGGAGGTTTCCATCAGCCGAAGAGCCGGTTTGAGTGTGCCAATCCAATGATAGTTACAATGTTAATCAATGTTATATGGTGAACAATATATCTTATTTGTAATATAATGTTACAATCATAACAATTGTTATAACAAACTATCATGTTATATAACAATGTTACAATGTTATAACAAATTATGGGTGTGTCTGAAATTGGGTTATATACAACCAATTCAATGATTGGTGTTATTCACAATGATCATTATATGGGTTATAGAATTGGTGTTATATGGTGAAAAAAATATATTTTTTCATGATATTTGAAGTGTGCAAACAATGATCATCTTGCACATGAGGGTTTGTCGGTTATATAGTGAAGAATAATTTTTCATGATATGCAATCTACATACCATTGTTCCTCTTGAATGGCTATTGAAAATGGGTATATCGTATATATCCCATTTTCAGACACACCAATATTTTCTATGGATCAAAAGCTATTTAAATACCATTGGGATCGGGGGATGAACATCCATTTAACCCAGGATCAATGTTCTGAGTTGCGGTCAGTGTGTGGAACTGCGATATATATATATATATGTATGATATGCCATAGGGGGTCCCAGATGACATTGGATTTGTCACTCTTTGTTTGGAGGCATCCGCTAGTTTCATCGCTCACTGACGACACCAATCAACATAGATATTGAAACTTTCACCCAGAAATCTGCGGTTTAGCTGCCAGGGAAATGGTCAAGCAACTGACCATAACATGTGGGCCTGGTGTTCCAAGTTGAACCAATTGATTTATGATGTTGAAACCGACCAAAAGGTGGATTCACCAATAAACCACCAATAAACACAAGGGATCACAAGGGGATATTCGGGATATTGATGTGCGATTCATTGGTGATTGGGGACTCAGCAAGATCCTCTTCCTTTTCTGTGGCTTTTAGTTCCACAAGTCTAAGGACCGTTCTTCTTCGAGGAATAGCGCCTACCCTCTGGTAAACTAAGATAACTATTGAACATCGCCCCTTTAAAAAGGTAAATCAACTATAAATGGGCCATTTTCCATAGCAAACTGTTAAATTACCAGGCCGGGTACTGCCCCTTTGCAGCTTTTCTATAAATTCAGTGCCATTCTCGGTCCTTTCTGCTCCAATATCCATGAATATCCATCATAAAGACATCCACAGCCATATGCTTTTCCACTTTCAGGTTAGATAAAAATTACCATCCGGAAATCACATCTGGCAAAAGGAAATCCACTATCAATGGAAGTTGTACTGCGTTTTAATGGGAACATGATCTATCATTAATGGTGGATATGGTGGAGTTTCCACTGCTACGTTTGATGTCCTTTCAAGCATTTTCCATTGCATTCTCAGCTTCGTTGAAATCATATCCATGTTTTCTCCCTTTGTGAGTATGAGATGTTCGAAACACATCTTTAAACACAATTCCCATTAAAATGCAGCAAGGCATCAAACATATATATATATATTTGAAATCCCCACTGAACAGCAACAAATCATCATTTCCCATTGACTTTCCATAAGTCAGGAATTGCACTCAACATCTAAGGCCCATTTCTACAGGATCCCCACGGGATCCCCATGGTGGCCCGGCCAGGAGGCATCGCTCGATATGCTGGTGGTGAGCTCTAATCTGCTACGTGCCGTGCATACCGCGCTGCTGCTGAAGGAGGGCAAGTCCAAGGTGCCGAGGGTGTCGAGGGCTAAGAAGACTTTCTTCTTGGCGAATGGTTATGATTTTTATTGACACCTATACCCTATGAATCCAAGTACCTTCTTAGGAAGTGTTTGGGGTATAATTTACAATAAATTGGAGGCTTAAGTACCTTCTCAGACAGTGTTTGGATCCATAGGGTGCTAATGGGAGGGCTATTTATTGGTACCAGGAAAGAAAGCAAAAAAAACACCAAAAACCTGAGGCAAAAAAAAAACAAAACTATTCGACACCTATAGTAATGTGATGTAATGTGGTAAACCCAATCATAAACGATTCCGAATATCAGAAATGGGCGGTACAACCCTCCAAAAATGGTAGGTTTATTGGGTTTACCACATTAAATCTGGTTTATAGACCACGCGTTAGATTAATTGATCCATTTATAGATCGGATAACTCACGAATCGGGGACGTTCTAATCAGCTTATTAACCACTTACGATCTGTGGGATGATTCTCCAAGTGATTTTTCCCCACCTGCCAGGTGAGGGTTGCTAGATTTTAACAGAGCTCTTCTCCTCCTCCTCCTCTGCCTCCTCAGCCTCCTCACCCGCCGCCTCCTCCTCGCAGTCCAGATCCCGGTGGGCACTGCCGGACCTCCACCGCGAGCTCCAGATCGCAGTGGGCACTGCCGGACCTCAACCGCGAGTTGCAGATCGCAGTGGGCACTGCCGGACCTCAACCGCGAGTTGCAGATCGCAGTGGGCACTGCCGGACCTCAACCGCGACTTCCAGGTCGCAG
>Ga0126342_10017736_pt1 | contig 12278 bp, 11 predicted proteins | sample Cyp1metagenome_FD_92528 | JGI IMG/M metagenome (GOLD analysis project Ga0126342, IMG submission 92528) | Coral microbial communities from Lord Howe Island, Old Settlement Bay, Australia - Cyphastrea 1 metagenome | ecosystem: Host-associated > Invertebrates > Cnidaria > Coral ... | reverse complement strand
TATGTGACGGCATGCCTCCATGAGAGACCAGAGTGGGAACTGATGAGGACGATGGGATGGGCACGAAGGTATGAAGGTGCCGAGCTTGGGGAGGTACCCGGTTGGTACGACCATAGAGATCCTTACACCATTATGCACCGTTTTAAAGAATAAACCGAATAAACCTTCCAAAATTTGTATTTATCGAAATTACAAACCATTAGAAACACCGTATAAACCATCCAGCGTCCCTAGGCGCAGGCTGTCTCAGAATGCCCACAGCTGGCTCCGCTCTTTGTGCCTTGGTCGTCGTGGGTGATCGGTCAAAATGTGATTTGCTCACGCGGTGATGAATGGGAGGAGTAACACTAGGTTGGAAGGTTAGATGAATATCTATTGGTTCACAATGGTTAACTATTGATGGTTCTTATCTTTCGGTTGGCCCAGTGGTGACTGAAACAATCTAGCCAGTGCTGAAAAGAAATTCACTAGCAGAAGCTCGCAATGAATGAAAGAAACAGTTTCATGAGTGGATTGGCTAATTTCTATTGACTTCGGCTCCATGTACTTGCAACCATCGGTCAATCATGTTGTGTAGCTTGTCTAGTTCCAAGCGATTCTTTCCCCAAATAGAAATATTTGTAACGTCAAATACCTGGGATGCATGGAATTCCTGTGATGCATGTTCAAATAGGTGTGGAACCAAACCCACCAATTGTGCACGCAAGCGGGTCAACATTTGAAGGTGGACCATTCTGATCGTTTGCTTGTATGTTGACAAGGGACCAGTATAAATAGCTAGCTCTCCTCCAAAACACTGTTTGGATCCTAAGGCTAACCCAACTGTGGCGCACAATCTGCAGCCATCTGGCTCTTGGTTTCCAAAATAGCCGTGGCATGCATTTTTAAAGAGAAAATTGCCTGTATGAGTTTAACTCGGAATGAATGAAGGGTTGAAATTCAATTTGCCATGGATCCACTCTGGTAGATAAACATTTGTATCGCAGCATCAACGTCAAGCCCAACAAACAGAATTAGCGTCGTGAAACCTACCCCACGCTGTTAACGGCTCAATGGATTGAGTAAACCCTGAAGCGGGTACATCACCGGAGGACCCGACAAGCTATCACGTTTCAAGAACCCATGGACAAAATGAAGACCTACAGGTTCCACGAAACAAGCATGCACATATTTTGCTAGTCCGTTGCTTGAAGCTGTCCACTTAAGTAGTTGCTGGGTTCGTCTGAAACGTGGATATCCCCTAAACCTAAACGATCACCATGAGCTTCCGTTGCAAACAAAAAGGGGGCATACCCAATGTTCAAACACAAAAAACAACTCCAATACAAAAAGCCAATTTAGCAGTGTGAGTGTTACTGCATTGCAGTGCTGACGTTAGAAGTCAGCATTTCTTGGTGCGTCATATACATAAATATTATATATATGTGTGTGTGTGTGCGCGTTATGTATTTTTTATATTTCCTCAAGTCTCCACGTTTCCAGCATTTATGTTACAAATCTGCATTTTAGCCCCTAAAAGTCCCACATTGACACCATAAATTGCGCAATTTGGCGCTGCAATCCCACAACGCGCGTGGCACCGGCCCGATGAGCGTGGTGCGCTTGGATGAGGAGGATCTGGACGAAGAAGACCTGGCGATTCTCCGTGAAGTGGCCTCCAAAGGTGGTGGGGCATCGAAAGTGGCGGGAACCGGGGGTGCATCCCACGAATGGTTGAAATATTACACATTCTTGGTTCTAATATTTTTTGTAATGTGGGTTTAGAACCCATATATAAGCCATATTCAAGTGAATGGTTCAAACCCATAGTATACCCCAGTTGTACATATTCTTTGCTGTCATACCCACATTTTTCTGGATTTCGAACCTATTCATACAACCCATGCCATGGAGCGTATCCCAGATATATGTGGGGATGGTTTTGACCCAGTCGAACCTGGAAGGCCGGAATTGGAAGGTCTTGGGAAATGCGGGCAGTTGTGCCATGATATGGCTAGCATTAGATCAGTAAGAAGACTGATCTATGTCTATGATGGCAGAGGTGGTTCTACCCGGCCATTTCAAAGCATTCACTCATGGTATCAAACTCTAAGACATCCTAAACGAGTTGGGGATTGTTTTTCACCTCTTCTTGTTGCGGCATATCTATGCACTAGACTAGTGACTAGTAGACGCTTGCAAACGCGCACGAAGGGATTTACTGCATTTGCAGAGCCAACTTGAAATCAGAGTAGCCCGCAACTGTCTCAGCAGGTTGGGCTGGGGAACTTTGCCATTCTTGCGGGGATAGCAAAGATGCGATGTTGTTTCTGGCAAAAATTCAAAGAATTTCAATCATTGCGTTGCTCAGATACAAAAGTAGGCCATATCGGCCATTCTATGCATTGGTGATGCTTGTGGTTGTGCGGGCACCAAAGTTTCTCACCCCACTGTTCCAAGCGATGATGCAAAGTGCTTGGGCACCGAAGCAGTTGGTTTCAGTGTAAAGATTGCAATCCATGAAGCAGGTTCAGCATGTCAGTGACAATATCATTGATGCATAAACAACTACCCATGCAACTGACAATTTCGATATTTGGAGCCTTGTTCAACAAATTTCAAGATGAAAAAATAAATGTTTTGGTGCAAATCAACCCCGTCAAAACAAGAAACGCCATGTGGTTGGTATATCAACACTTCATATCTTCATCGCGGCCGCCCACGCCGCACCAAGGCTACTACCACAATCGCCCCAAGAGCGCTGTGGGCAGCGCCGTGCTGGGCCCCACCAAGCTGGACGTGACGGCGACCAACGGGACCAGTGGGAACGTCGGTGTCAAGGGCCGGGCTGCATTTGATGATTTTCAGGCCGGGGTGACCTTAAGCACGTGTGGCTGGAGACACGGACAGGGTTGCTCCAAAAGGTTATAGGTAGATGTAGGTAGGTTCTAGCCACAAGAAGGGGGCATTGGTAATTTTTTTCTACTATCTAACATCTATCTAACATGTCCACCCCTTGTGCCTGTGTATTTGGGAATGGCGAGTTGTTTGCCACCCATATAATTCACTGAAAAACGAAAGGGTTGTGGCATGGTATCGCATGGCTCTCCACAGGGACATCTCCACTGGTTTTTGGTTTTTTCTATGCCATGTAGATCCATGTGGAAGGTTCTACTGCACCCCTCATTCTTTGCTTGGATGATCGAACGGAAGTTACGGCTATCCTAGAAGTGGCAGCTGGTAAAAGCCTGCATGGTTTCCCGCCAATCTTCTGATACAAATAATTCCCTCACTTCCTTCTGGTGTAATCCAAGATTTGAGATCGTCAATTTCTGTTAATTAGAGAACAAGTATCTATATTTGAATCCATTGAAGTATTTCTTCTTCTGCTGGTTATCTCAACTTTACCACCAAATAAATAGACCCTGCCACGCAATGAGTTTGGAAGACTACTGTGCTCTAAATCCCAAGAATTCTCCGGGTCTACATTAGATTACGGATGGTAAGAAATCATCCCCCCAGAGGCCAAGTGGGACCGTTTCGACAATGACACCTTCGTCGAACTCCTTGCCGAAAAAAGCCCCCATGTCCCGCAGCTGCCGAAGCAGGTGCCGGCAGGACACTTGGCAGAGTCTCAGCAGGGGAATTGTATGACGTGGCGAAGTCAAGAAATGATGTGGTATTGTACAAGTCGGTATAGCCAAAACATGAATTTAGGTGGCAATTGTACCAACTGCTGGAATAGAAGGATTGGTTATTTGTAAGCATTACAGCATGGGTGTTTTAGACAATTTAACAATCACTATATAGTACCAATTTTTGATTTTGGATATTGTTAGGATACCCAAGTCCGTAAACCATGCCCAATGTACGATTTGCGGTTACATAAAACAAATCCCCAAAATAGTGTGTACATTATTGGGTTGCCACATGGGGGTCCTATGGGCTGATAGGGGATGAAGCAACAAAAGTTTGTTTATTTTGCAGCGAACAGATTAGATCGTAAAACATCGAGTAAGTTTGGTGAATGGTAAATGAATTGGCGATTCGTGTGCCATTAGCCAGTACATAAATGATGGAAAAACAGACATTCACCAACCAAAGAAGAGACGTTGTTTGCAAGTAGCAACACTTTGGCATGTTGGAACCAACTGGCCATGGCTGAACAGTATATCAACATGGATGGCTTCGTATGCGAACATGCTAAATCTCGGTAGTGGAACCCCATTTTGGGGGAAGCAACCAACAATAGTCATAGCTATCAAATTTTCCTATGTTAGATAGCAAAAGCTTTCATATTTTCGGATGTAGCCAGCACAAACGGAGATGCAGCCATTCAAATTCGGAATGTAGCCACGTGGATCTAGCCAGCAAGATGGGTTGGCCTGATGGTTTCGCAGCTAGTGGGACAATCTGCGAGGAACATGTCTATAAAGTGTAAGATATGTCTTGTGACCGAATGAATCTCTTCATCCCACACTCCGCACACTCCTACATTTATGTACAATGTACAATTCTTGTGCCACCTACCCAATCAGACAAGTTCATCTCACAGTATTTCCATGAGACATTTTCCTGGTCTTGCCAATCTCAAGCCTATCGCTGGTCTTGTAGCTCACTATTTTTGCAGCTTAACACCCAACAGTTTATATAGTAGGATCCGAACACCAGGATGATCAGAAGATGTATGAACATGGCTGCAGGCTGCCCCTTCGACAACCCCATCACGAGTATACCTATGACGCTACATGTTTTCACCATTTGGTTGGTAACAAGCACATCATAGCACAACTGTAAATTATCTGGGTGAGCCTAGAACTTTATTGTAAGTATCCAACTAAAATCTACACCACCCATCTGAAACTTGGCACATCTCAGGATGTCCCGAGTTCAAGGTGCTCCTCGTGGGCCCTCGCGGTGTAGGGAAGACCTCGCTGCTGCAGCGGCATCTGACAGGTGAATTCTTGACGCAAACGAAGCGCTGGGATGCTGGGAACCAAGCTGTTGGGACGCGGTGCCTTAAGAAAGGTGGGGGTACCCTTTGGTGATCAAACATTGTTGGTTATTTTTTGTTCGCGATGAAATCAGATACATATTCGTGTATGTGATCACAGTGGTGTACACTAGAGATTTTGATTTCGGATCTGGGATGATATGCTTATCCAGATATTTTACACATGAGAGTTCGTTCTTCTAGGATGTTTAGCTCACAAAGAGTGGTCACGCAGGGATGTATCCAATCACCTTCAAGACGCTATCCAGTAGCTAAGGGTAAAGACCAGGGTCGATAATGAGACCGTATCCTGGAGATGGGTCTTGGACCAATACATAGTAAGTTTCAGCTTTTCTGCATCTGTTTGGTGGATTTCTATAGGTCGGAATTAGAAACCTGTGAACTTTGACCTCAACTGGCAGGTTTGGGGACCCCAGCTTGAGTACCCTGGCCCTACTCATGCAGCTGAGGATGACGTCGTGTCGCTGCAGTTCAGCTCTAACTGCGGAGATATACGTTTCAATGCCTCCAGGTTTAAAGACCGAGATGGATCGCTAATGGTTTAAATGTGTATATATATATATATGTGTGTGTGTACAGATAAATAAAAGGATATAGACATAGATATAGATATAGATTTACTGCCATTGAAATTGAAAACTGGCAACCTCCACACTTCTTTCATGACAATTGGCTAATCGCCTCCAATTTTGGATGAAGCTGGCCGCCTTCTTTTGGCAACAGCACAAGGTTTGGGAGTTGACTCCTGATTCCCCGGAAACTTGGCCTTATTTGCTTCCAGAGAAGCTTTCACCAGGGTAAACGGACTGATGAATGGTGGGGCCCTGATGAATGGTCGGTCAGTGGGTTGATGGCTAGCTGTTTTTCAACAGAGCATGCACTTTGTGTTGGGAATCTGAGTCGAGGTTGCCTCATGTCACAGCGTTTGAGTTGCACAGTTGCACGGTGAAATTTTACAATCTTTTGCAAGATACATGAATTTAATGACATGTGGTTGTATGATGGTCTTTCCCAACAACAACCAGTTTGAGAGCTTCAAGCCATGACCCTGGGCGAAGAATGATGATGATGGTGATGATGATGGTGATGGTGATGGTGATGATGATGATGATGATGATAATGATGGTGATGGTAATGGTGATGGTGATGATGGTGATGATGATGATGGTGATGATGACAGTGATGATGACCATGGTGACGATGGTGACGATTGTGACGACGGTGACAATCGTGATGGCGATGATGATGGCGATGATGATGATGATGGTGATGATGGTGATGATGGTGACGATGACGATGGCGACGACGATGATGATGATGATGATGATGATATTGATGATATTGACAATAATTGTGAAGATGATGATGATGATGATGATGAAAATAACGATGACGATGACGATTGTGCACTGATGATGGTGGCGATGATGATGATTATGATGATGATGATGATGATGATGAAGGTGATGATGATGATGGTGATGATGATGATGATGATGAAGGTGATGATGATGTTCATTTCTTTTTGATAACTGATGTGAGTGATGTTAATGATGGTTTTGATGTTTTTGTTGCTTCGGTGATTCTGATTATGATGATGGTGGTGGTGGTGACCGTGATTATCATGATGGTTCATGATAGTACACGATGGTACGTGATGGCACATGATGGTGCATAATGGCAATGATGGTGCATGGCGGTACATGATTGTACACGATGGCACATGATGATACATGAAGGTACGTGATGGTACATGATGGTACTTGATGTTACATGAGTGTATTAATGATTTGCATCCTCTATTTTGAGGGGGTTGTTATAATGAATACTCACGATTATGCGGTTTATTTTGAACAAAAATATTTTCAAAAGTTAATCTACGTGTGTTGATCTTCTATTCTAATTCTACAATAGATTAATCATGAACACTAACATGAATAGTCATTAATCTATTCACCACTACTTGTATAGTAGATGTATAGTGGTGATTGTATAGTCCTCCACTTCACCGAGGATTCCTCTTTCCGCCAAGCCTCTGGTGCCATCCTCCTCTGCGATGGCTCGCGCGCCTCGCAACGCGCACTTCCCAGGCGGGACAAAGCGGTAAAGTCTCCCGCGACAACCTGTGGAGATCAAGGAACAAAATGGGGATTTGAACACAGAAAATCTATGAAACTTGGAAAAATGGCGATTCAAACATGAAAAACCAGTTGTTTTTCTATCATTACTGCCCATAGGATGCAACCAAATAATTCATTGGGATTTAACCCTTGATAATTTGGGTCGAGGTTGGATGGGTAGTCTGACCCTTTGAGTTTTGCTACAAAGAGGAATATGTACGAAGCAGGGGAAATATGGAAGGTACAAGAAATTGAACCAACCAACATGGGGATTTGGCCGCATTTGGCACCAACCATGACTGGGAGTCAATTCTCCCATGACCCAATTGGCAACACATAGAAATCACAGAACCGCTCCACCAGGCGCCGAAAGCGACCAATGAGTTGCCTGGGAAAATATTGGGATGGGTCAAGTTACCTATGAAATTACCATACTGGGGGAAGAACCATCCAGCTCTACAGGCTATTTTAGGGTACCTAGGGTATGAGGGTTTTGACTAATAGCCACATGTTCGTGTTTGGGACCTTTGAGCCAACCAAGAAACTAGTTAGAGACATGCTGCAAAATGGAAATAGCACCATCTGTTTAGCACAGCAAAATCTCCGAAGAGTCTAACTGATAATTTTTAAGATATCGATAGATGTTCCTTTTTTTGTCTGGCATATGAAATTCAACCAGTTGAAAACGCACACCAACCCAGAACTGATTTTTGGGATGATGTTCACGAACCCGCAACGTACCACGGTTTACTGTAGACGACTTTCCCTTCCGCCAACCCATTGACCCAGTTGCATCCGGAATGTGAAGAGTCACTGTGGCATCATCCCCTGCGTGCTGGGTTTCAACAAATGTGACGTGCCCTTATTGCCCCAAGCGAAGAAAGCACGACGCTTGGAGATGTGAGATAGGGAATAGGTAAGGGAAGTAGATGGGGTTACAACCTCAGTGTTACAACCCGGTTGCATCTGAGTTTTCAGCCAGCCATATTTGATTCTGGCCCAGTTGCAAATCATTTACAAACCACTTGAAACCGCACCAAAGCAGGCTTCATGCCATCTTAGGAGAGGCGTGCCAGAGGAAAGAGAAGCTTCAGAGCTATCAACTCAGCGTCTCAGCTACTACTTGGGTCAACCCCAAAGGAGGGTGCTGAACGGCCTAAAACTGGTTAGATACAGCGGAAAATGCCAAAAAAATGATACTTGGGGGTGCACTTGGGGTTGATAGATATAAGCATGGTAATAACCACTTTAAGTTGGGATCACCTGTGACTATGGTTATACAATATATCTATAACTGGAATTTCACCTCCAAGCATGTAACCAACCTGTTCTCTCAGGGCTAGGTATTGAATTTCTAGAGAGATCCCTGCGCATGGTGAAAACTGATGTGAATCAGCAATTGCTCCTCCATTGGGAATGTCATGGAAATTCTATGAATATCGCTGCTTAACACAAACCCAGACCAACAGCCGACGGTAGAAGGTAGCAACGCTTGGATGATTTCTTTCAGGATCTGGGGGTTTCCTAAAATAGGGGTACCCCCAAATCATCGGATTTTCCATGAAATAAACCAACTATTTTGGATACCCCCATTCCATTTGGTGGTTTCCCAAAGTTTGGCGCAGTGTAGCCCACAAAGGTGGTGCGAATCGTGAACGAATCGTTCGATTCGATCCCAATCAAGTACGTACCATTTCAGGGTCTGTCTCTTTTTTGCCCGTAAATTCCTTGAAATTCGTGGAAATTCCCTCCCGTGATGTAGACTTAGATATAGAAAGCCCACCATTTATAGATGATTTGTTCCTCCCGAAATCATGGGTTTACGTATTGTTTTGTTAATTTACTGAAGGTACTGACGTTTCTGAAGTACCTTCAGTGTCGGAGACATCCTCATTCCAATTACTTGGAGAAGCTGGGAATTCATACCACAAGACTGGATGTGTTTTCTCGTCCTCATTCAATTTCAAGTCATACTCTTGAATGAATATGAAGTACCCGCACTCCTTGATGTTGGTGAATTCGTATAATTCAGCGAGGTACACAGAAAAGCAGAAATACACAACACCAGTCACTACATATGTAACCTGTACTAACGATTAATCAAGTCACATAAAGTCATTTTCATATACATACATATATATATATATATAAGATTGCACACAGCGTGCCTATACATATATATTTAATGGGGGTTCCTCAATTGGGATACCCAAAAATAGATTGGTTTATGATCGGATTTTCCATTATAAACCCAGTTATCATCCTTTAGGGGGTACCACCAGTCATCATTTATAGACGGTTTATGATTGGAAAATCCGATCTATAAATGGAAGAGAACTGGGGTTACCACCATTTTAGGAAATCTTCATATCCAACTATAGATATTTAGATATATCCACCATTAACCCAACAGTTGAGCTACTTATATTTTAGATATATCCCAACTGATCACTGGGGGTGCCCAGCTCACAGTTGAGGCGTCAAGACCTGGCAAAACTTCGAGAAGCCTTTCTGGTGGTGCCTCCGAAGTTTTTGGCGAAAACCGATGTTTCGATGTGTGGGTCTTCACCTGGGTAATAACCCATCAAAATAACATATATATTATAATACACATTATTATTATTGTTGGATATGTGAATAGCCCATCTGTAACCCAGATATATCAATACACAATCATGTGCATATTTATATATATATGTATGTATGTAATGTAATGTAATGTAATGTAATGTAATGTAATGTATGTATGTATGTGTGTGTGGTGATATTCCATGATAGAATTGATTTGTTGCACTTGGTGCATTTGCTTGGAATGTTTTCTTTGGTTTCGATGGCCCATTCAGGTACTGCGCCAAAAAAATGGATGTAGCAGAAAATGGTGCATATTGTATCCCAAATTTATTGTGATCAAATATCCGAAGATTTGGCCTTGTGCGGAGCTTTTGTAGATTCGGTGCCTCCAAATTATGTACCTGAGAAGCTCCCCTCAGCACAGGATATATACCTGGCTGATAGTTTTCAGTGCACCTGCCACCTTGGTCATTGGTCCCATCTCAGTTTGATTGTAGAACCCTAGGGCAAACCCTCCATTTCTACCTCATCGTTCCATCACCATTGTTTCTCATTCAATTCCATTAAGTTCTCACATAGTTTCAACCGCTTCTCATGTGACTGGTGTGATTGGATGTTACTCCCGTGCTTCCTAATCACATCCTTCCCCCAATAGTAAAATCTCTAAAATCCCCTAGAACTTCCATGAAACTCCCCAAATGTGCCATAAAGATCTTATGAAACCCATGAAAATTCCCATCATCTCAGGTTGGCACGTCGCCTCAGCGGCTGCCCCTCCTGGCACTTCGCCCCCAGCCCTGCGCCGTGGCCGCCCTGGCCCCCGCAGCTGCCAGAGCAGCACCAGGACGATGCGCTGCAGCAGGGCTTGGCTGCGCAAGTGCCCATTGAGGACGAAAAAGGCGTGCCAAGCGCTTCTTTCTGGAGCAGTGCGGCATGAATTCATGTGTTTCGCGTTGAGCACTGTCCGACTCTTATATCAAAGCTCCAGAAGAAGATGAAGAAGAAGGAATTGGTTGGGATTTTCACGGACGCATTTTTTCTATTAAGGTTCAACGGATAACATGTTGCAGTCTAATTGTTGAAGACGGGTGTGGGTAGAATTTCTGTCAGGCAAATGCGGTATACGCACCCCTTTTGTGGGAATAACCAGCGACTTGACTATGACCCATTCATCTGACCCATGAATCTAACTTTCACTGCATATTCCCATATTATATATATATATTATATTAATATTAATATTATATTCCAATATATTCAAATATCCACAGTTGGGCAATAGCCCATAACTGGCTTTATAACCGATAACGAAGCCACATGTGCTTTTCTCGGGATCTTCTGGTTCTGCACATCCAGTAGCCTCGTACGCTGAGGCTCAGAAGGACAGCAGTGGCCAAACGCCCATGTCCATCCTGGCCGCTCGGATGGGGTAGGGATCAAACTTCATACTGTAGGTTTTATGGTCACTGGTGGCTAATGGTGGTTGAAGAGAAGATAAGATAGAGATCCATACTGCAAATGTTATGGTAAAAAAATATCATGTTCAAACGGGATATGGGTATGGGTCATGTCGGGTGATAATTTTGACCCATCCCATTAGATGCCCAGGATAAGAAGGGCCACCCATGTCGACAGTGCTTGAGCCAACAGCCAGATTTTTCTACCTCACTGGACTGATTCAAGGGAAACTCCATCTTTTTCGCATTCAAGTCTAGAGTTGTTTCAACATATTGTGATATATTTGGGCATTTCTATACCTACAGAATACGGGCCCAGATATTTTGTATATATCCCCATTCAATTGTGATATATTTTGACAGTGAATGGGCCTACAGATTTTTTCATGTTTATTGTGATATATTTGGCCCAAATCGCTAGTGCCAGTTGTTCATATCCCCCGATATCTCACCGTCACCAAGGCCAAACACCTCCTCTCCCGCGGCCCCAAACCGTCGCGCCCCGCAGCGGTCGAAGTCCCGGCGCCCGACACCGCGGGCGAGGAGGTCACCCTGGAGGTGGAGGCGCCGCTGCGACGGATCACTGGGGATATGGCCCATATATAGCCCATATGCAGGGGTTGGTAACTGTCCCATTTTGGTATATTGGACATCACCTGAAAAAATAGCCATAAAAAAGACCAGAAATACCATTCATGGTTGGGTGATGTGAAAAATGGGGACATTTAATGACCCATGAATAGCCCATATGTATCCATCGGATTGGTGGTTTGGAACATGATTTGTATTTTCCATTTCATATATGGGATGTCATCCTTCCCTTTGACTAATATGTTTGAAGATGGTTAAAACCACCAACCAGCCATAATTATCCAATATTATCCATATGTGTATATATATATATATATGAGCAAGAGGCTAAACTCTCCGTGTAGGAGGTATGTATTCGAGCGATCTTTCATGTAAAAATATACATCTTGATATGTAAAACGATATAGTGAAGTCCCAAAAACTATAACGTGGGAATCATATCATATGTAAAAGCATTGTGGGAAGTGAAGGGGTGGTGTACATGACATGATGGTGGATACCTGTTCTAGAAGCATCTAGATCATCTAGGCTCTCAGTTGTGGGGTA
>Ga0126342_10017735_pt1 | contig 12279 bp, 14 predicted proteins | sample Cyp1metagenome_FD_92528 | JGI IMG/M metagenome (GOLD analysis project Ga0126342, IMG submission 92528) | Coral microbial communities from Lord Howe Island, Old Settlement Bay, Australia - Cyphastrea 1 metagenome | ecosystem: Host-associated > Invertebrates > Cnidaria > Coral ... | reverse complement strand
TATATATCATATATATCATATATATCATATATATCATATATATCATATATATCATATATATCATATATATCATATATATCATATTTATCATATATATCATATATATCATATATATCATATATATCATATATATATATATATATCATATATATATAATGGATATAATGGATAAAAATAATGAATGCATCCTATCATCCTGAGGATTCTGACCTTCTTGTCAGCGTCCATTTTGAAGCCAGAGATTTTGAACTTCCGCATCTCCTATTTGGATCTCTCCTGCTCAGCAAGCACAGTTGGGTGCCAAGAGAGGATGGGGGGAATTGGGCGCTACCGCTATGGCTATGGTTTTTTAGGGAAACAGCCAAAGAAAGGATGTTAAATGCATTTTGTTCATGTCTCTGATGTTCATCCAGTTATATACTACTATGGTCCCTACGGTTGTTATCTTCATGCAGACTTTCAACACAACATACCAATGGACCAAATCACAATGTCTGCACTGGCCATGTTGTTTTTCCCCATGGGATTGGCAAACGATCAAGACCTGTCTGGATCCAAGGTGGGTTCCATTCCAGACCATCCTTCTTCTGCGGACCGGGATCACGGATCAGCTTGAGCATCGTGCCACTCCATGCTGCATCCAAAGCATCAATACGGGTGTTTCCAGATCAAATATTGTGTCCATGTTTTTCCCCTACATACAGGATCTAGCACAGAACATCAATTGGTGCATCTTGGTCCCATATGCGGATAAGTACCTAGGGATTTAGTCACTCTGTGTTAGTTGGAGTCTTATGAGAGGATGCATATATTCATAACTCCCATCCACCTTTCCAGCTGAATAGCAGATATAGTAGATCCATAGCTGACTGCCATCGGCAGGACTTCCAACGGTTAGAGATGCAGACGCTTTTTGCATCAATGTACGACCAGCTGCAGAAGGCATTGAGGTCCGATGGTTTGGCGTCCAGACAAAAGCTGAGAGGCAGGGACCCTTGATGATTTCCAGCTGATTTCGGTGGTGATAATTCCAGTGCACCGGCAGGTTTTTTTGGTACATGGGATATCATGGGATCAGTGATTTTGATATCGTGACATGGCCTCGTCCCCATGGCCCTTTTGGCCCAGGTGAGTTGGTCCTGTTGGATCCAGACCATCGGGTGAAGCCTCAAAGGTCCAAGTACTGGGTCTTCTATGAAGGAGCGTCTCTCGGCGGTGGATCATGGAAGAGTTGGCAACTGGACGGAGAAGTACTTGGAAGTCAGCATAGTGACATGTAGTGCCGGAGGAAAACCAGATAGACATATTAGTGGTGAACATGCTGATTCCATCTTATTCCTATCCAGTCAAGGGCCAGTGTCAAAAACCCTTGCTGTACCGGACGTAGATCCAGAACGGACCTGAGGAATGGCGATACCCTGATGAAGGAGCGTGATGTCCATGCGTTGGATCAGTTGCAGGAGCCGGGGAGGGCTGATGCTGAACCTAGGAGCTACGGTGGAGCCCCCAACAAGTCACGGTCAAGTAGATGGCAGTTGAAGGAAACTCCATGCTGCGTCCCCAACTTCCAGATATGGAATCTGAAGATCATCATCATCATCATCATCAGCATCACCACTTCACCACTTCACCACCAGCCACTGTACCAGGACGCCGCTACCGGCCTCAGCCTGGCGTGTGGCGGCCTTGCCTCGCTGCTCTTCACCTTCGTCTTCTTCAAGTTGGCGCGGAAGGGCATCCGGGCCTGAACCTCAGGATTCTGCAGATTCCGATTGGTTTTTAAGGCTGGAAAATGGTGCAATAACATGCAATAACTATCCCAAACTGACATTCCCTATGGACCTGTGGATATTCAATGATGTTCATCACCTGGAATCTATGATATGTGAAGCGGTCCTGAAATCAGCTCACTTCAGGATACGTCAGATCATTGAAGTATGATGAGTTGCACAGACCAGAAAGATAGTTGAGGAAATGGCAATACCATTGCTTAGTCATCCGAAGATACAAATGACATTGTCAATTGTCAATGGCTTAGTTGAGAAGCTACCCGGCTTTAAATGCTTCAAATGTTGCACTAAAAAATGGCTTGCGACAGCTGGAACACAAGTCTCAGCTGCAACTGCACCAGACTTCTTTGTCAGGCAAGAAACATGGAGAAGAGAGCTCAGACCACTTTGCTGAAACAGAAACTGGGAGAGATCAAGGAGCCCGCGTGTTGGGGTTGGTTGGCTCTCGTTTGCCCAAGATTGCAGCACTTATTGCCTGAATCGTTGATATCTTGGGTGCAAAGGTCTGGCAGAGACTGTGTTTTGAATTTGATCTCAGTGAAGTCGGTTCAGCAGATTTGAAACTGCACTTTGTAGAAGGTTGATGAATTGGGAATAGGTTCCTCCAAAATGGCTGCCTCCAGCGTTTTCCTACAGGACAAGGAAGAAAACAAGTTGGATGAGACGCTTGGTACAGCAATGCGCCACCTCGAATGCTCAGGGATACACTCCCCTGATAATCGTCAAAACCCAAATAGAGGTCCTGCACCAGTAAGAGGATAGGCGGTGAAGGGTGATGTTAGTTGATGGTTTGGTATCAAATTGCCAGTCTATCAGTCTATCCATCCATCCATCCATCCATCCATCCATCCATCTATCTATGAGCATCCGACAAAACATTATCATCTAGCTCCTTTTTCACCCAGGGAAAACGTGCATTTTTGGGCAACAACTGAACCACGACCTCCATGAGGCAGATCCATGCTGCGGAGGGCAACCCCTTTTTGCAGCCACTACTGCTGATTGATTTGCTGGTGCAGCCGGGCAGAGGGTGTCAGTATGGGGGCGGTGTCCAGGGTAGTTTGGGCAAGAAGATGCAAGAAGTATGGGTCCACCTCACACACGTGCCTCGCAAAAGGAAGAGCAAGATGTGAAGTTATTGTCTGTTTATAGAGGAGCCGTCTCCCATCAGTCATCAGTCATTAGTGGTTTCCATGTTGCTTTCAGTAAAGTATGCTCAGAAAATAGTGGTGTGGTATTCATGCGCTCACCTGTTGTCAGTGGATTCAGGGAAGCGCGACCACTGATTTCACATTTTACAGCAACATCGAGGATTCGTACTTTGGGCAAGCGAGGATGAGGGTGTTCCCGGTGTTCCCCATTTTTTCGTAAAAAAATGTTAAACATCCAGTGGCACCTACTCAACCATGTGACAGGTCTTGGAACCGATCCTGAGCAAACTGCTGAATAGTTTGTCGCGCTTCTGCCATGAACACCTGGTGGTGAAGCATCCCCAGCACCACAAAAGCTTCTTGGATGCAGTGCCAACGGTCCTGTTGTGTCCCAGTCTAGTTTCAAAGAAACTGAGCCGTGTTCTCAACGTATCCTGGGGTGTCATATCCATGATTCAGCTCACTTGAGAGATGCCTGACTTGTGAATTTGGAATTCCGCAACCAGTCCAGCTTTGGCTTGGTGTAGAGGGGAAGACCCATGAAAACTCCAAACACCAAAGCTGGTTGGGGTTCAGCTCCATCCATTCCGGCAAGGTCCAGCACAAGTTGTGCCTGAGCCTGCCAAGGTCAGAGGGAACACCAAGATACACCAAGTGGGAAATTGAGGAAAAACATGGGAGATTAACCACTCAACCATCCCATCTTTTGGTGACGTTTTGGGTCTGTTTTTTAAAAATTGGCTACAACAAAGTCGACATGTTTTGAAAAGAAAAACAGCAGTATAAAATTGCCATGTTGGGGTCCACTCCGGTCCAGTGGACAAACCCATATAGGCTACAGAAGCTATTTTATGATGTTTCAACGATCCAAGTAATACAAACAAACAGCAACTTGAAGACTCTTGAAGGCAGCAAAAAATCGCCGGAAGAATGGGATATCTTAGAGGTTTTGATGGATCACAGCAACTCTCACCTTTCGCCGCGGAGTGTTACCAGGAAGCAGAGAAGTCACCCAAAGATCCCAAAGAGACCAGAATCAACATGCCAGCTGTGCCAGCTGGTCAGGACAGATGGACGCCGTACTCGTGACGACTCCGTAGATTTTTTTTGTGGCGATGATGGGATCCTTGCGAGCATAGCATGGCTAGGTCCCTTCAGACTGAGTAACTAGATGTACCTAGCCCATAGCCCAAGTTCTATATCCACTTGAGAACGGAATCATTTGGTGGCGCGAGGAGGATAAGAGGCCTTTCATCTACATGCGCCACTTCCGCGCCACCTACACCCAGTACTGCATCAAGCACAGTCTGGAGCCGGTCCAGTCCAGGGATGAAATCATCAGGCAGGAGCTCAGAGGGATGGTGATTCCGAGTGATTCCCATGGTAAATTCACTCTGGTATGCTATGCTGCTATGGTTCCTTTGAAGATCTAAGAGAAGGTTGATCTGTTGATCTAAAATGATCTAAATTCATCATAATTCATCTAAAATCATGGATGTTCAGACATGATCTTATCATTACTTGCATCAAACAAGCCATCAATTCTGCGACTAATTTTTTCCAGCACGGGGCAGTCCCCGACTGCCGGGGACTGCACTGGTTTTGCCCGGAAAAGCCGTCAGATCCCGTCAGGTTTCTGGTGAATAAGTACAACCTGCGGTCCACGCGGGAGACGGTTTGGCGCATCCGAGGTGCATAATAAACAGCGCTGTCCGGGGAAGCCAATTTTGAGACATTGCACAATAAATATATAGGATATAATGGATTATAAGGATTTTATGGGATTATACTATGCCATAATAATGGTTGGTGATGATTGTGTGGTTCTATGCAAATGAAATGTTGTTAGGGCCCCCCATTTGGGATGATATTGGTGGATGATTATAGGCCATTTACTACCCAACAATACCCCATATATTGGGGATGATCATAATCAATTGTGGAAACATGTGGAAACATTGTTCGGTATCCCTGTCTGTTTTGATCTTGAAGAAACAGTCGCGCCTTGCGACAGGTGTACGCTGGCGACAGGATTCTGAGCCTGTGGCAGTCGCACCAACAAAGCCAGAGTCGGGGGAAGAGGAGACCTCATTGTGGCTGGCTGCAATGGTCTCGTCGTGCGCTGTGGAAATGGGTGAAATCCAGTTCCCAAGAATCGGCCTATGACTGGTTTTATATGTTTTTTTTGGTACAAATGCGAATGCTGTGAGTTGAAGGCAGGTTTGATTCCAATATTGTATAATATTGTACATATACACAAAGTTAGGTGTGTGTGTGTGTGCATATATATACATATATATATACGTATATAATATAATATAATATAATATAATATAATATAATATAATATATATATATATACAAATGCATGATATGAACAGATAACGTATGGATACACAGTTATACGATGTTGTGTGTGTGTGTACGTGAACTATGGGTGTTTGTGCCAACGACTACGACCGAAACCGCGGGTGTTGAAACCGTCGATGGAACACGGTCCGCCAAGGTGGAAATTTATGAACGCCAAAGCAGTTGTCACCAAAGACAGGAGAAATCACTGGCTGGACATGAAGAACAACAGGTCCAGAGAAGTTCAGAGTGAAATCAATGCTGTCGATGTGCTGATGAAACGGTGCTAAAACTCTGTGATTTTTTGCCGGCTTGCGACTTGTAACAGGCTTCCAAGCGGAGCTTTGCAAAAAGGTATCCGTCAGAGATACATGGAGTGGTGCTGGACCTCAGCTGTAGCCAGCTGGTTGTTGGAAGCCACCAAGTTGATACCTGATACTGTGGATGGAAGAAATCCTGCACCAGTTGATAAGTGGGTTATCCCATGATTTATAGGGTTTCAACCATCCAAGGTGGTGCAGGATTTCTTCCATCCACAGTAGCTTACCCATGGCAGCCATTGTCAGTACTATCTTCAGAGTTTTGACCTGGGTTTGCGCATCAGATCGTCAGTTGACGAGGGTAAACAAATCTGTAACTTGTCGTAATTCGTAAAGCAGCAATTTCTCGTGCCTACATCCCCCACACACCGATCGTGAATCCTACCTGCAGTTTGGATCATGGTAACATCATGTAACATCTATATAATGCTAACCCTGGATCAACTGATAAATGTATTCAACAAGTCCCTTGTTGTTGAATTTCCTTTCAAATCGCCGATATGTATGGGATAATTCATCACCATTTGGAGGCTGTGGTCCTCCTGAGGTGTGAGCAGAAGGAGGAAATGCCGGTGGAGTCACTTCACTTGGATCCTCTCAGCGATGAGAGCGAAGAGCCCTTTGGTTATTTTGCTTGCGAGGTGTGATGATTCCAGGGCTATGCCATGATTTTTCATAGGTGATGCCATCCGGTGGGGGAACCAATGGGAACCAGCATGGTGAAGTCTGGGGGACTCCATGGATCGCTAAACTACACTGCCTAGGGTCCAACAGAATTGGTCAAGCGTGTGGCGCTGGTTACAAGGATCTGTAGCATGATTTTTGGATATTTTTGGTACTCATGATGGGGTTCTTCAACCGCTTCAACCACCTTTGATCTTGGCAAGGGAACCACACTGCCGAAGACTGCCCTTGCTAAGGAAAGGCTTGACTGCATGGGCCTTGACCAACGACTGCAACTACCAGGAAGTGCCCTGGTAGCAAGTTGAAAGGACTCTGCCCTGGCTGCATGGTGCTGTGTTTTGATACTTGCCTGAATCACATTCCGCGCAACCCTCAAGTCCTCATCCTCCCCATAAAAATTACAACGTGGAGCCATCGCGCTAGGTGGAGGTGCAAAAGATCCTGCACTGCAGTTTGGCCCCGGAGCCAAACTTGGTATTGGACTGCAGGCAGATCCGATGCATCGGTGCCAAAGATTTGCTTCAAACATGGGCGCCGCATACCAGCCGTACAGATTCGATGAGATTGTTTTTTAAAATGTTGCAGAAGGATAATCATCCTTAAATTCAGGAGATGAAACCGCCCAGCTCTTCCTTACAAAAAATGTGTGGGTTTAGTTGAATGAAATTCATAAGATGATGATAGAAGAAGGCGAAGAGTAGCATACATTTCACAAGTAGCCTTTGACCCTTTGTCATTTTCAGATATTTTCAGTTGATACTGGATTTCCATGAATTCGAAGTGTTATTTTCAAAGAATATGAGGAGAAGAACCGTATTGTCATATATTGTCATCATAATCCCGATTATGATGATGATGATGATCATCATCATCATCACCACCACCACCACCACCATTGTCGTCGTCGTCGTCGTCATCGTCGTCGTCCTCAGGCAACTTATCGCTGACTTCCTGGAGGCCGGGGTGAAAACTTGACCCCATTTGGGCGGCCGTCGCATCCTGGCCTTCCAGGGCAGACCTTGCCATTGCGGGGGTTCTTAAAATGGTCGAATTTTGGATGAGATGATTTGGGGGTACCCCCATTTTAAATAGGAAACCACCATGATATAATATAATATATAATATAATATAATATAATATATAATATAATATAATATATAATATAATATATAATATAATATATAATGTAATCATAATGTAATATGATATCATATAATATAACATAACATAATATAATACAATGAAAATTATGTTTTCGAAGAGCAGATTCAATACCAGAATGATGGACAGTAAATGTTTTCTGTGGGTCTGTTTACGAACTTCGTGTTTTTTTGTTATATCCCGACGCCACTGAGTGATGAAACCTATCGGTGGAGCCTGCAGGTGTTGGTGGACATCGTCGTGCTCATTTCCCCCGCTCTCTTGTGTTGTTTGAATGCGCTGGGTGCACAGCAAGTCTATGCGCAGACCACTGCTGCTTGGCGTAAGGTTTTTGGACCATATCATGCCATATCACGCAGCACGAAATGTGTTTGTCTCAAGATGTATCAAGTGAATATCTGAAGAATCCCGGTTCTTTTTTTTTATGTGTATTATCCTCACATCACAGATCCTTGAATTATGCCATAATTCCCATATCCCCCAACCAAACATGCCAAACATGCCCCAGTTCCTCCAAGGTGACGGAGACGCCGGTGCAGATGATGGACGTTCTGGGAACAGCTGCTGGGTGCAGCTTTTTTCGGGGGACCTGTTGAGATCCCGTGGTATCCCGTGACAAGTCCCCACTTACACGATGTGAAAATGATGTGAAAATGATGTGAAATCCAAAGATTGATCGATTTATCATGATTTATAGCATGATTTATCTATATTGTGTGGCGTATTGGTTGGGATTGTTGTCGAAACCCAGCTTTCTATGTGAATATCGCCTGCGCTTGTAGTTCTTGTGCTGAGGCCCTGCCATACATCGGCTATGACTCTGGTGGCAAGCAGGCCTGACAAGACCGGAATAACCCATCAGAATGGTCGAAGGTGCTATGATATGCTATGACAGTCGGAACAACCTGGTTTTTGCCCACTTCACAGTGTCCGGTTCTTCTTTTTTGTGGCTACCAAGCCAGCTTCAGTGATTTACGTGTCTTTACTATCTCATCCCTGCTCTGCCTGAAGGCTTCAGATGTGGGGTTGTCCAGTCCATTTGGCAGTCTCCGACATGAGAATTTCGGAAATTGCCAAGTTCTGTCGAATTATGTCAAGTTCCTAGAGCGCTTGTGGCAGCCGTCAGGTCTTATTTTTGACATCCTTCATTCTCGCAACGCAGTTCGTCTACATCGTACCTTGGCCTTGGCCCAGTGAGCTGCACAATTGAGTGTATTTGAAGTATTTTGGAGTGCACAGCGGCGTACCAGGGTTTTTAATTAACCCAGACCCATACAAATCAATGAGTTTCTGCCCCAAAACAGTGAGTGTTTCCCACAAATGGTGACGACAAGCATCCCGTAGTTCTCTCGATATCTTTTGGACGTTCAGAATCTCTCGATATCAGTTGCACAGCCTTCCCACCAATGAGTAAAGTCCATTGGTCAATTGTCATATTCCCCATGCAAAATCGTTCTATGTTGTGGATGTTGTGGTTTCCCCTGTTAGACAGCAACGTTTTCAACTTCCGTGGACAGCTCAGAGGTCTTGGCTACAGTCCGGGTGCTTCTGCACTACGTTTGTCCGGAGAGGAGGATCAAGAGGCTTTCCACCGATGGAATCCGATGGCCGGTTGATAAAAGAGATCCAAGAGACATCAAGATCTAATCTTGGATGAATGTGATCTGAATGTTCATGAACTTTCATGATACTGTTTGCATGATGTCATGCTATATACTATATACATAGATGGAGGCGTTGAAAGAGATAGAACTTCAATGAAATCTTGAATCTTTATTTAATTTAGAGACTACGCTCCACTTAGAATTGCCCTGTGTCAGGGGCATTGAACTTTTGAGCACTGCATTGGGCTGCTTTAAGCTCTAGTAAAGGCGCCAGATCACCCTTCTTTACCCTCCAACACACATCGCAGTGAAGAGTTATGAATTCTTGTTGTCCAAAAACCTTTTGGGGAAACACAAAAATCATCAATGATCCGTCACGGTTTGATCTCCTTTCAGGTGGTACGATTGGCTTTTTGCGGTCATCCTCTTCTTGGAGGTCATTGGTATTGCAACCTGGGTTCGAAACTCAGACGAAACGCGAAAAAAGCTGCCAACCGTCAGAAAGGGTGAAGGCTTCGGAGAAAATCCAGTTATATGTGTCATAGCCACTGATATACATATAGACATAAATAAGACATAGACATACCATGACATACCCATACACATACACACATTATATAGATAACATGACATTATGTCACACTACGTTACATTACGTTACATTATGTACATGACTTACATTACTACATGACGTACATTACTTACATTACGTACATTACATAGATACATTCCATTAATTTCCATTCCATACAATACATACATTACATTACATTACAACATTACATTTCTTGCATACATTGCATACACACGTTACATACATTACATGCATTACATACATTGCATGCATGCATTACATACATTGCATGCATGCATGCATCCATCCATCTATCCATCCATACATACATACACACAAACACACATACACACATATACACACATATACACACACATACACACACATACACGCACGCACGCACGTATGTACGTACGGACGTACGTACGTACGTATGTAACATAATATAACATAACATAGCATAACGTAAAATAACATAGCAGAACAGAACAGTATATAACAGCACAGAACAGTACACAACAGTACATTACATTACATTCCAGTACAATACATTACGTGCATGCACGCATAGATACATACATACATGTGTGCATGCATACATTCATCCAATGCATTCATTCATTCATGCATACATACATTACATTGCATTGCATTGCATTGCATTACATTACATTACATTACATTGCATTACATACATATATATAATTATATCTATATAATTATTATATCTATATAATTATATATATATATCATATTATATCTATGTCATATACCTTTTGGTCAAACCAACATTCTTCAACATGGGAAAATGTGGACACTCCAGGGCCATTGTCTTGTTCATTGTCTTGTTCATTGTCTTGTCGAGAGGTTGGAGTTACCGCATCCTGGTGTATTCTTGCGACCATTTTGTCGCCTGTGAAGTATCTGCCCTACGGCACAGCAGTGATCATCTTTGGAGTTGTGGTCGTCACTCTCTGGAAGGCCACTTTGCTTCACAACGATGCCATATGAAGACACGAACATTCCAAACAGCACAGCAACAAAATGCCAAATGAAACAGCATGGCAAGTGTTCTGGGAAATGGCATGGGTTTCCATGAGTTTCCGTCTTTGTTGCAGAGCGCGTCCATTTACGAATTCTGTGCCAACTTCATAGATGGCAGGTATCGCTAGCACTCAAATGTCATAGATGAATCTGATCTATGTATAGATGAATCTCATCCATATATATATATATGCGAACAAGGATGGAATTCAAATAAAGATTGAATTCAAATTTATTTTTATTTTTAATCTGATTCCCAGCTTTTTGTTTATTCGTTTTCCAGCCTTATCCTCGTCACCACAGCAACATCGTTATCCTGTTCCTGCCAGGAGCTGAACGACGCTGCAGCGGCCATGCGGAAGAAGGCCTTTGCGATGATCGATGGGAAGCTGCAGAGCTGCTTGAGGACCATCGAACAAGACGCCTGGCCCGGTGGGCTGTGGGACAAGGGGATCTGGGCTGAAAAAAAATGTGGATATCATCTAACATCATACAAAAAGGTAACTATCATAGGGGGAGTTGAAGCCTTTGTGAAGTATGAAAGAAGTATAATTGAAATACGGAGGAGTGTTCGATCAGAAAATATGGTGTGTGTGTGTGTGTGACCAGGGTTGGGAGGGAGTCTTATCAAGAACTGTGGTTAACCAATGAACACAGGATGTATATAATTGAGCCAAATCTACCAACCTCCGTTGCCACCTGGCAACTAAAATGAGCCTGTTTTCTGACAATGGTGAAATATTACCAGTTGTCCATGATATGTCATCTTCGGATATCTTCGATGTGGGTTCCCCAGGCTTGATTTGATGGACCATTCCTGTTATCATCTTTAATTTCTGGCGAGGCAAGCAGAAAGCGCTTGAGTTCTGTTATGGTCAAAGATCCGAATCAGTCAAGGTCTTCCTTCTGGCTCACGGTTCCGTTCTCAACAAGCGAAGCATTATCCGCCTTTTTACCATGGGCCAATGGCCGCGCTGAGGAAATTCAACTGCAAAGGCATCAGAGTGCGCTGATGTCCGGGCTCCGAAAGTTGGAAGCCAAACGAGCCCAAGTGAAGAAAAAGGCAGGACCAATGCAATCAACGGAAAAAAAACACGTGTCTATACAATTTGCGAATTGTGTCCGAAAGTTCTGATTGTTTTTGATTGGAATCCTGCATCTAGACCAAGCGTTAACCTCATGAAGAGGAAGCCATTGCATTCCCAGGTTTTTGAAGTTGGTTAGGTGGTGAATACTGTGTTTGTAGTTAAGCAGTGACCAATACTGTGATAGACAAGGGATGTCTCAAACAAAAAGGAACAAGCCAAAGGGATTCAAATGAAGTATATGTATTAATTGCGTTTAAATGGCATTAATAGCGTCTAATGCGTCACTAATTGCGTATAAAAATACTAATTACGTTTAATGGTGATTACAAAGTGCGTATAAACACTTGCTAGATTAAACTATATCTTCGAGGTTACGCGAGGTTACGGGAGGTTACGGGATACTTAGATTCTAGAGATTCCTAGCTTGGTTACGGTTACGGGAGGTTACGGGAGGTTACGGGAGGTTACGGGAGGTTACGGGAGGTTACGGGAGGTTACGGGAGGTTACGGGAGG
>Ga0126342_10017734_pt1 | contig 12280 bp, 9 predicted proteins | sample Cyp1metagenome_FD_92528 | JGI IMG/M metagenome (GOLD analysis project Ga0126342, IMG submission 92528) | Coral microbial communities from Lord Howe Island, Old Settlement Bay, Australia - Cyphastrea 1 metagenome | ecosystem: Host-associated > Invertebrates > Cnidaria > Coral ... | reverse complement strand
TGATGTGGCATGAGGCATGAATGGAAGTGCTTGACCATTTCCCATGCCTTGCAAAGTCTTGGGTTGTGTGAATTGCAGAATTTCTGTTCTCAGTTGGTGCTGGCACTTTGCAGGGACAGCGAAAGGATTAGAGATCCATCTGCGGGTGTTGCAGCAGCAGTCGAGGACCCGCTTTCCCTCACACAAGCGGAGAGGCGACGCCGGGAGATGCAAAGACCAGTGAAACGGTTAGTGAAACCAAGTTCGGGACTTACTCGTAGGGCCTGATTGGGACTGATTTAGTTGATAGAACCACTCTGGAATTCTTTTGAGGCCTTGGGAAACCTTGTCTTGAACTTTTGAGATCTTTGCCGAATCCTTGAAATGGTTCTTTTCTTGAATCTTAGACGTAAAACATGGTTTGAATGTGTGCCTTACTTTTTGGGCCCACTATAAAAATATGTGTTCAATAACAGTAGCTCTTTGAAGCCAGGGTGGCCTACAGCCTGCCAGGCAAGAAAGTGGTGGAACTGAATCGTTGACAGAGAGCGGCTCAGCCGCGCTACAAGTTGTCATTTCGGTCCTGCAAAAGGGCAGCGGCGACGCCAACTTGTGAAGTTCTTTGCACGGGCTGACCGTCATCTCCGAATTTCTACATTGTCTAGCACTTCTTCAATATGTTTTTTGCTTTCTTTCGGAGTCATTTCCGTTGTTTTGTGCGCGTGTGTGTGTGTTGCAATGACCATGGGTGACCTGTGGTTTCAACTTGAGGTGAGACAAGCCAACCGATGGAAACTGAGCTGCAATGGATTGAGCAGTTAAGCCGCATTCCACACTGGGTCTCAGGAATGTTTCTGTGGCTGACACATCTAGTGGATTCTGCAATATTCTCCAAAAACGATTTTGATCATTAGAGTGATAGATAGTTAGATGGTATTGCTCTTCACAAAAGAGATTTTCGCTACATTGCAAACTATGTCTATTCTACATGCTATTTTGTAGAGTGTCCCCAAGGGGCACTTCCAGCTGGTTTTCAGACCATGGCGACTTCACTACCTGTCAGACCCAGGATCGAACCCGCACCATTGAATCACCCAGGCTTGGAGTGGTGTTCTTTTCCTTTGTGCTTATGATGTGGAAGGATTCATTAGCTTCCACTCTTCACTACCACTGCGCAAAGTCGTGACACATTGGTGAGCTTGTTACACCATGTCTTGCAAAGTCTTGGGTTGCGTGGAAGAATTACGACGATTGCAGGATTTCTGTTCTCAGTTGGTGCTGGCACTTTGCAGGGACAGCGAAAGGATTAGAGATCCATCTGCGGGTGTCGCAGCAGCAGTGGAAGACGCGCTTTCTCTCACACAAGCGGAGAGGCGACACCGGGAGATGCAAAGACCAGTGAAACGGTTAGTGAAACGTATTGAAACGTTGTAATACGCAAAGCTTTGAGCATGTTTGAAAGTTTACCCTACTGGATGTGCATTGGGCATATTGTTTAAACGATAAACGCAGACAGGCTTTGCAAGATGTTACCTACTGGCTGCCAGGCAAGAAAGTGGCGGAAGAACTGAATCGTTGGCAGAGAGTGGCTTAGCTGCACTACAAGTTGTCATTGCATGTCATTGCTAATTTCTGATAAATGGGCGTTTCCACAAATGGTTATATCCAACAATTGTTGGTTTATTTCATGGAAAATCCCATGAAAATGGATGATTTGGGGGGTACCCCTATTTCAGGACACCCCCAAATGATGATAAATGTGTAGTTCCTTTATTTAGGGGAGCGACGACGCCAGAATTATTTTGGAGCCATTTGACTTGTATACTGGGTAAATTTCATCACGACCGAAGCCTGTTCTCCCGAACCCTGGAAATCATGGTTAATTTTAGGGAAATCATCCCCAAATGGCCGCAAGATTCAGGTTAGTGAAATATTATAATTTACCCAGATAATTTCATTGGTGTTGTATTGGCACTTGGTGGATTCATTTGAGGCGAGCCAATCCAAAAGATGGAAGCTGGGCTGCAGGCTTCAAGATGGTTGTCTGTGATTTTGCTCTTGTGGTACTGACTTTGGTACAGGGTGGTGCCCCAGTTCGTTAGCTAAGTTGGTGCAAATAAGTCCAATTTCACTATGGTTTATATATAGGTGATATATCATGATATATCTATATAGTTAATGGGATTATAACTCATTTATAATGGGGCACCACCTTGTAGACATGTTTGGCTTCTTCGTCGTGCACCTTTGGACCGAATTGAAGTTTGGTGAGCTATGGTGAGTTTCCACCATCAGCTATGAAGATTATGAAGCCATTTCAGCCAACAAAGATGGTGACTACGAGTCAGTCACACTCAGGAACGGACAAGCACTGAGTCTTCCAGGCGGAGGGGACTCAGACAGAGTTGGCAAACTTGGTTTGGTCACAGTTTCCACATGTTCAAACTTGGATAGATAGTCCAGATAGTCGGACCTGAGTAGGATGTCATTGTAATGATGGTCAGTAAACATTACTATCCCCAAACATAGTATATTACCAATATCTTCTAAATATATCTATATATGCATTGAATTGTGGGTGTTGTGGATTAAACTGACGGACAGGAGTTCCCTGTGATCCTTTGTCTAGACCTTTGCAGGGACGGCGAAAAGACTGGAGATCCATCTGTGGATGTTGGTGCAGTGGCGGTCAAGGATGTTGCTTCCATCGCAGAAGTGGAGAGGCCGCACAACCTTTCTGGGACTTTCTGAGAGCTCGTTGATCCCATATTTAATTGATGAAGAGGAACATGCATCTGTACTTCCTAGTGAATTTCCTTTCAAAGAAAATGTTGGTACGCACTTGTCCCATAGTCTTGGGCTTGGTATTAGCCTATTGTGTACTTTTTGTTAAATATATTTATTATATATTATATTTATATTATGTAATTTTGTATTGCATGTAGGGAATGTAATGGGCAGGTGTGTTCCGCCCATTCTGGCACTTGGCAGGGACGCCGAAAAGACTGGAGATCCATCTGTGGATGTTGGTGCAGTGGCGGTCGAGGATGTTGCTTCCATCACAGAAGTGGAGACGCCAGGTTTTAAACAAGATGGTTTGGACGTGTGAGGAAATTGATTTTTGTTTTTCCTTCCTATCGGGTGCCTTTTAAAATTGCGCATGTGATTTGATATCCCTGTCATAGTAGAAAATATAGAGGCATCATCAAGCACAAAGACCCTGCAGACTGTTGCTTGGATGGACATCCAAATTACATGTTATAGTCATTTGGCAAATGATCGTTAATTAAAAAATCATGTTTCAGTCTAATGATACGATGTCGCCTTGATTTCATATAGAATGGGATGAACAGAGTCGCAGTCTGGGCATTTAGCTTGTAAACCCAATGATAAGTTCCTCTTCTTGGGCATGTTTTGCTCACTTGCTCAGTGGGATGCAAATTCAAGTATTACGGATCCCAACTAGTAAAGCATAGTGGAACCCAGGTATATTAATGTTACATGTTTATATATATATGGCATCTTCCCAGCTCTACATACATAGGCTTTATCGGCTATCAACCCGGAATCAGGTCTAAATCGCGGAAAAAACCCTTTCCACAGTCATGGTTTCGGAGCCTGTCCCAAGGGATGATGACTTGGTGGTGGAAGATTCCGTGTCCGTCACGGAATGCGAAAGTCCTGAGACTTGGCGAGTTGGATCAACAATACTTGGGGCTGCAGTTGAAGGGTTTAATGAGGTTTAATGGCTATTGAAACATATTGAAGCTGGGTTAACCCATGGTTAACCCATGGTTAACCCATGGTTGACCCATATGGATCCATATGGTCAAATACTTTATGGTCACTTTATGTTAAAGATTTGTTAAACAAATAGGAGCCTATGGGGATGGTGAAACATATTTTTCCAGCAAACCATGATTGATTGGCAGAGGTTTTTGTTCACAAATATTCCTATTCCACTCATCTCCTATTTCTATATCCCATTATTTAATTTGAATTATTGCATGATGTTCCCTGAGTGTCCTACGTGTTTTTAAGCATCGAACTGCCAAATTAGGTGCCAAACTGAGATCTATTCACTTGGAAGCTGCAATCATTTGGACCACTGGGACGATTTTCATGGAATCACATCAGGAAAACCTTTTTTGTTCCGGAAACTGACTGGGGGATTAACACTGATGAAAAACATGTGGATTTGGATCGATCTGGAATTCAATTGAGCTCAATCCAAATTCCAGAATTCCTGTTTTGTTTGCCTATAGGAAATCCTTGGAATTGTTCCCTTAGTTCTTAGTTTAATGCAGTCACTAGTGATTATTCTTCCAAACCTGTGCCTTTTCTAAAAGAGGGCTAGAGTGAAAGTTGATCAAATGGTGGATGTACTGGGTCATGCTTTGGATTTGTGGAGCAATTTGACCTTTCAGCCATGAACCTGGTAACACTAGCAAGCAATGGTTGGCAAGTTCGCCGGTTCCCGTTGTTTTACTTAGGTTTCCATTTTTAGAAGTGGCTTGTAAAACTCTACTACCCTTTTCATGTGACTTTAAAAGTTGCCCTCTGGTTATTTCACATTGTGATTTTCCAGTTTGCTACTTGTAAATAGCCAGATGGGCTGGCTGAAGTTCAAAGGTGATGGTTACTTCAGCAAGCTGAGGGTGTGTTGTCCATCCCTTTGCATCCGCAAATTCTTTGTTTTCCTGTTTGTAGCCTGACGCTGGGATGGTCATCCAAATGAAAAATATCGGGCTCGTGTACAGCGACCTCAGAGGGACACTACAGATGTTGGTCTTCACAAAGCCTGCCAAGTATGGCTTATATCATGGGAAGTCATGAGTCGCCACTCAATCCGTGGTTTGCACAGTTTTCCCTCGGATCCATCCATTGATCGGCCAAACATGGCCAATCCTAGGTCAATCGACTGGATGGGTAGAAACTAATCCTTTAGTCTTTTGGTATCAATGGGATTCTCTACTAACCAGCTAAGATTTTTTTTTTGCATATGTTTATATATTTTGCAGGGTATCTAAGATTGGCCATGAATCCATCTGAACCCCACCATTCGTCAGATCTAGTGGCACCGAGTTTCCAAGGTGGGCCTGGCGTCGCGAGCCAATTGGTGGAGGCGGTTTCCAAGGGGCGGTGTTTTAAGCACCGAAAGTTGGAAAACAGGGTTGCTTAAAAGGGGATTCTGATGGGGTTATCACTGTTATCACGGGATTATAATTCTACTATATTGGAGGTGCCCCAAATCGTTCCCTAAGTTGATTTGTAACTCATTAAGAAAGAGTATATCGTAGGCATGGTCATACTTAGCGAGCTTATCACAAAACTTAAGAATTGGAAGGGCATGACATATGGAATGCTATTGGCTTGTTCCTTATCAAACCAGCAAAAGAAAGTCCGCAATAGGTTTTGGAAACTGCTGAACTAGAGTTACCTAGCATTTAAATGGATGTATGTAAGCTCACTTATGGTTGGTAGGGCCCCCTCATTGCTTAAAACCTGCGAGATTTCAGAGGATTGCCATGTGGCACTCCGACCTGCCTAGTAATGGAAGATGTACCATGGCCAGACTACTGATGGCCTGACCTACAGCAGAGGGGAATTTTGGTAACAAGAAATAATGTTGCTTTGCTTCGCCCCACAAAGATAAAGAGGTTCCTGCGAGATCTGCGAGTTGTGCATAAACTAATTTTTGGAGTTGTTACAGTTTGTTCGGATTTGGTAAACATTAGGCCATTCCAAGTGACCATTTGAGGTTGGTGAGCGGCTATTTCACGTCTTAAGCGATCTCAAACCAAGAAATGCAAAGGTCACTTCGAATGACCAGGAGAGCTGCCTGTAATGTCAACCCCGGATTAATAAACATGGTTTACTAAGCCTGGGGGTTTACCCTCCACATAGATCTAAATCGTAATGATTCATGATATGATACCTAATTGTTACCCCCCAATGAAACAGCCTAGGGATTTATTATTCCAGGAAATTACTGTTTCTAGTTGACCCAGTGACCTAACTATATTGAATGTAATTTAATCTGTGTTTACGTACCCAAAGGCACAAACATGTAACATCCATAAATCAGTGCTGGTTGGAGTTTTCGGTGGGGCCTGGATACGGAGCTGGTTGATGTTGGGCAATTCTGGTGGCTCCATCGTGCACCCGCTGTGTATGGGCCAGCATTAACCTTGAATCCAGGTGATTGTCATGTTTGTTTCATGTTCTTGAACAACCATTTTTTGGGTTTTGTTGCGATTTCAAGTGGCTTGTTGAAATGTGTTGAACAACCATTTACCATTTTTTGGGGGTTTTGTTGAAATTTCCAGGTGATTGAACAACCAAGTCTATGGGCATGTTCAAATCAATGGAATTCAACGGATGGTTTTCCAGCGTTGAACTCCTTGGGTGGCCGGACTGTTGGACGCCGGACTGGCCACGTTTGGCCCAGGGATGATCCGAGCGAAGAGCGGGACAGCGACGAGTGGTCTACCTGTGGGCCGATGTGTTTCTCCATCTCTATGACTTACTGGTGCGTTTTACGTAGGGAATGGACGGGTTGCTGGGGGTTGCTGGGATGATTATTACTAGTGATTCTTGATCATTCCGGAAAATTCCCTACTGGGCGCCAGTAAGATGATAGGGACAACATGTTGGAACATGACCTGTGCATCATTTTGGGTACCCCAAATTTTGATCGTTCACCATCATTTTGAATCATGTTCCTCATCAAAACTACTATCTGCTTGGTGGTTTGGAACATTTTTTCCATAATATATGTGATGTCATCCTTCCCATTGACTAATATGTTTCAAGATAGTCAAAACCACCAAGCAGATTCATTTTTCAAGGTACCCTCTGGTAAACGTTTACATAACTATGGAAAATCAATGAACATCACCATTTTTCATTTGTAATTATTGGATCATTTTCCTGATCAAAGCTATTGTCAATGGATTGGTTTAAGGGAAAATAAATCTACAGGAAACCATAGATTTTCCCATTAAATATGGGGCTTTCCTGTAAATTTCCCTTAAACCAATCCATTGATATTAATATTGGAGACATTTTCAGTTTAATTCCAGACGTCCCTTGACATCGCCCCGGTGGGCTCTTCAGCGAGGAATTGAAGATTGTGCCGCTGACTTCGGCGCAACAAGCCCCTTGGCAAGCAGCAAGTTCTATGGAGAAACGGCTGATTTTGTTGCAAAACACAGGAAAATACCATAGAGAAGTTTTTTTTGCCAGCATTTCATAATATTTCGACATAGCTTCCATTCAAACTTGTCAAAGTATGAACATGTTGGTGGCCAATACCCTTTTTTTGCGGGTGCTGTGCGGGTCAAGGCATATTCCTTCCTTACTTGGCAAGTGGAAAACCTAAGGCTTTGTTATGTAAAACTGTATTCTTACTTGCATATGTTTAGCCAAATCAAGAGTTTGCTGATCTCCGTGACTCAAGGAAAATCACACATACAAACTATCAGGTTTGTTATATTTCCAACCCTCGTCGTGTGGTAATCCAAACATGATCCCCATGTTTGATATGTTTTGACGAGCACAAGAAAAACACAACATATTTTGTTACGGTTGTTTAGTGGTATTGCCACAAAATGATCTCCCACTTGGGGAACCTTGCAACAGTAATCACCGTTTCCTTTTATTGGTTATTGTAAGTCTGCAATTTTATTGCTAAAACCTTCACTTGGAGGATCCCATTTAGTAAGCGTTCAAACGCCAGCTACAGTACAAACCCCAGTGCTGCTGCCACCATTGGCCCATTGGCTGAATAGTTAGTGAGAGGGTTTAAATTTTTTAACCCTGATTGCTGGAGTTTATTGGAATATACCCAAAGTACAATTACCTTTTGCGTAAGCCGAACATCCAAATCCTGTTGATGGTTAAATCATAGATGTTAAATCCCCAATGTCCTCATTATAAGTCCTATATGACTGATTGTTTTCTATCAGGTCTTTGGATCATGTTCAATCAGGATGTAATATCGTTTTAATATGTTTCAATGGGATTTCTAGTGAGCTCAAAAAAACGGACTGGTACCCCATTGAAAATAACGTATGTTATAACCATCATTCATCACAATTTAAATCATCAGATCATCATTAACCACTATTAGTGACTATGATCAATACCCCATTTAAGTCCATGATAGTCACTAATCACTTAATAGTCACTAATAGTGGTATTAGGTATTAGATAGCTTATAACTATTAGATAACTATTAGATAACTTAAACTTAAAACTATTAGATAACTGCTTTCTAGGGCTTTAACTGTAGTGCAGCCCGGCCCGGTAGAGGACTCCGAGATGCCGCAGACGTCGTGGTCGCAAGATTCCCGTGGCTCGGTGGAGCCGGGAAGGGGGGAAGCCAAGGAAGATGAGCAGTTGCAGTTATGGCATGTTATGGCCATTTAATATAGTTATAACTGGTTATTTACATGGGATTATACATTCTGTAAATGGGCGTATGTATGTACTTATGACTTATAACTGGTATTTCAGGCCATAACTGTAAAGATAGCATATGATAGCGTTCAACCAAAATTAACCAAGAATTTAATGATAGTCTAATGGGAATTTAGCATCAATTCAATGGGTGCTTAATGAGATTTTAACTATCAGTGATATGGGAAATCAGTGATCAATGATCCGTGAGCCATCAAATCCAGTGTTGATTATTACACGAAAATGACATTACCTATATTATACAAAGGATTATTACACCAAGATAGGACTATTTACTAACCAACCAGTAACCAGTATAATGGGATGGGTAAACTAAGTATGTTTCATGGCTTAACTACTGTACCAAGAGTTTCCCAACCACATGATAGCTGTCAAACCCCAAAAACACACTGCACATTTGTTGTTTTTGATCGAAGTCAGCATGTGAACATGTGTATTCTATTGATTGAAATCTTTGAATCTCACATGAACATGGGCATTTGGGTTTATTTGCAGTGGGTGTTTTTTTGGCCTTACATGGTTGATACATGTTAACAATGTTACCGATAAATGTGGTGGAAATATGGTCGGAGAAATAAACCAAACCTTGCAAGGTGGTGTCACTGTGGCCCCTGTGAGGTTGCGCTAGAAACGCTCTAAGACAAATGACCAATTTTCAGGTTTTGAGGTCGGTGATATATAGTCCATATAGAGACTATGTTGTCAGGGCAAAACATGTGGTCCAAGTACAGCAAGCAAGTAGTATTGAGAGGTATCCATGCCGAAGATGACTTGCGAGGCTCGATACTGTTTTTTTGCATACATGATCAGAGGCAAATGTCGATGGTCGGACTCCTCAGCCAATTTGGAGTGCGGAGATCCCAGTGGAGACCACTCCTGGCAGGACTTCTCTTTGAAAAGGTGGTTCTATCGATTGCGGATGGTGGGAAGCTCTGTGTTTTGCTCAATGTCTTGGGCTACGAAGTGGGATTGTGAAGTTCCCTTCAGTCAGCTGATGCGAAGTTCGATCAAATCCGCTGTCACGAAGTGATCCTTCCCCATCTTCGCATGAAAAAAATCAGTAGCCTGAGGTAGAACTTAAAGATGTATACGGATATTCCATTGTATTAATAGGTCAGTTTCCTAAGAAACCATTGGAATTAACATGCCTGGCTTTGTATTTTAGCTGGAGGTTCTATTATGTTAAACATGCACATGTATTAAGCGCGTAAGCAGAGCTGTTAAAATACTGCAACTATGAGGAGATATATATATATATATATATAATGTTTTCGATCCCATTATATCACCATGGTTTCATAATTTTACAATATTCTATTCTACATTGTTCATTCATTGTTTGTATACAGTAGTTGTAACTATCATACTTACATATATACTTACCACCATAGTTGTTAATACACTGTATCACCATAGTGAAGTATCTACGCCGTAGCCCAGTGAAAAAGTGGTTAGCCTCGCCTGAGGCTTCTCGTTTGGATCTCCCGCGGCACCTGAACGTGTGCCCAGCGTCACCTGGGGCAACACCATGAATTCGGCCACCGAGACGGAGATTGGGGGAGAAGAGCCTCGGCTTTTTTTGGTGGGGTTCCAGGCCGCTGCTTCGGAAAGTTTCGGATTGAACCAAAAAAAAAGTTGTGACATTACCCGATTTAAGCAAGAAAAAAATCGGATTTCAGCGGTTCAAGCAACAACCAAATCGGGATTTTTTGTGAAGCACCACAGGAATCAACAGCAAGAACAAGTTGATTTGAGCGAAATTGAACAACCAAAACAAAATTGATCGCTTCGTCGACCAACAAACTTGGGGATTTCATTATAACAAACATGAAGCTGAGATGTAAGCGAACTTATTTGGAGTGGTTGGGGTTTTAAGAGAATATAAGCTGGTACCGAGGGTAAACAGGAAACGCGTTCTACAAAACGTAGGATGACTGGTAGATTCATCATGTACTACAACCCAGCTATGATGCCCAAAGACTTGAGAATGGTATGTAGATCTATCATGACTGGGTAAGCATGTCTGTCAAACCACCATTTTTACACCATGAATCTAGAACAAGTTTGGAGATCACAGAAAGGCCTTCCCTCTATTTGTTAATTGGTGTTCCCCCATGTTGCCCCATCTTACTAGTTCAATATATCCACCTTAAGCCCATCTGTTTCCGTATTTTTAACCCAACTCTATGTAGGGGGGCCCTTTCTGCATCGATTGGAATTCCATAGGAAGCCGACACCCTGCGCGATTTGCACAGCAGGCACGGAGGGGTAATTTGTTTGAAGGGTCCAGACCTGGTCGACCAGGCCACGGCTCGCGCCCCTGCCAAGTTTAACAAACTTTGTCTAAGGCAACTGCAGATATATCCACCAAAATGGGTATGGGTCAATACCTATAGATACATTTTTGGTGGGATGAACATCCATAAATCCCAGCTATTTTGGGGTTCACTAGGTACCAGGGTTTTGACCCATCCCCAAAATCCTCGCCGGTGCTTTGTGACATGACCAAGTGACGATTTGAGGTTTCGGGAGTTGGATTATTTATTGGAACACTTGATGAGTGCAAAGTTTTTGTCCACATCCTGGACTCATTAAAGCGGAGAGTTGTTTGAACTTTTTGGATTTCTGCATTTTTGAGCCAAGTTGACCAACTCAACGTACAACTGACTTGATTGAAACAAAACTGACTGGCCGACACCGGCCTCACCAGAATATCTCACAAAGTGTCCGCTCACATGATATGTCGCATTGTTCCCCTCAGCAGCATACACCCGCCCATGCCTTCCCTTTGAGTTGATGTGCAAATTCGACAGTACGTTTGCCAAATGGGCACCTCTCCGAATTGCGCAATGGTCATTGACAAATTGTGCATACTCTTCTCTTATTATTCCTTTCCAAATATGTCATCTAAGCCCTTATAAACTTAATCCTCTGCGAATATTTCTCTTGATCCTTCAAATCTGGTGCCTTGTATTCATTGTTGTGTTTATGCTTTCATATTTCAGAATTCAACAAATTCAAGCCATAAATTGGTTTCACTTCCAAGGTTTTGACAAGCACGAGCTTAGATTGGAGGATCTCATGCCTGGGGCAAACTGGCAATATGCCTGGGAAAAGCTAAGGTTTTTGTCCAGCCGCCCAGAAAAATATTCCAACATGTCTCCAACAATGCCGCACTTGAGTTTTTCATCCTTTGAACTTTATTCTTTTCCCAAATTCAAATTGAGATCCAACCAAAAATTGATTCAATAGGTTCTAAAATTAGATAAAATTAGTCCGAAACCACCATAGGGTTGAAATATTTCAGCCTGAGACCCTTTAGACCCCTTCAGGCCTTTGGAAGGTTTTCCCTTTCAGTCCAAAATTGTGGACTGCTGGAGTTTCGAGGGTTCTTGAAATAGGGGATCCCCCAAGCCATGGGTTTCAATACTTAAAATGATTTAACTTTGGATGACCTGCCCCCATTTTAGGAACGTTCAGGCAAGGTATCCGTTGGGATCCCATCATATACGATTAGATTCAGCCACTGGGACCTTGTCCATGCATGATATCTTTAAATTTGGCTCGGAATGATGTTTCCCGAATGCGTAGCGAAGGGTTCTTGTTTTCTTTCTTGGGAGTCTGGGCGTGGTGGACTGTTGGCGGGTCGTTTTCGTGTCGCGGGTCTCCAATCGCGTCGTCCCGCTGTCTATGGGGAAAGTGAGAGAAGGTGATGTTTTGTGATGCCTTGTGCAAGCTTTGTAGTACAAAGTAGTACTGGGACAAGCTTTGTGGAACAAAGTAGTACTGGGAAGTGCCTTGTGCAAGCTTCGTAGTA
>Ga0126342_10017733_pt1 | contig 12281 bp, 11 predicted proteins | sample Cyp1metagenome_FD_92528 | JGI IMG/M metagenome (GOLD analysis project Ga0126342, IMG submission 92528) | Coral microbial communities from Lord Howe Island, Old Settlement Bay, Australia - Cyphastrea 1 metagenome | ecosystem: Host-associated > Invertebrates > Cnidaria > Coral ... | reverse complement strand
ATTGCTGGTGAATTAAATCCATCTACCCAAGCTACCCAAGGTTGAAAATTACCTAAGTAGTCCCAGATATCTATAATTTCCCTACTACACTTGACTTAAAAAACACCACAAAAACCATGGTTTCTTTGGGGTGCTTAAGATCAAGGATGGGAAAACAATTGGGCTTCGATCTTCAACGTGAAAGAGGTTGGCTCCCCTCAAGGTGGAAATCCTGACGACATCCGGCGAGCCTTCGAAGTCTTGGGAGAGAACGTGGAGGTCGAACTTTGGGGCAGAGCGCTCTGCCCGTAGACTGCCGGGGGATTTCTTTATTGGGATATCATTGAAATAATTTAATGGAATAACTATTAATATTAGAATAGTAGTATTTGTACTTAAACCATCAACAAATAGGGAAACACGTCCCCGTCCTTTTTCCCAGTGATTGGTTGATTAATAGAGGGTTCCCCCGAAAAACCAACCAATACTTTAGGTAGATGATGACAAAACCGACCCCAATTTATTTTTCCTAAAAGGACAAGATTGATGTGAAATCCCCTAAGAATAGACATTTTAAATGGAAACCTCATCTGTAAATGGAGGATTTTCCAGCAAGCCATGTTTGATTACCAGAGGGTAATTGGGGACATTTATTATCAACCACTTAAGCAGACATTTGCAGAGCCCCAAAATGTTGATGGTTTATCATCATTGTTCCCCGTAAAAATCGCAATTTTGGAGGGTATATATATATATCCCATTTTCAGACATACCCAAATGCCTGGAAGCTAGAACCCAATGACAATTGGGAAACAACTCAGTTTGGGAGATTCACTTGGATGCTTGCTATCTGCCAAGCTGGATGATCACCGAAGTGTGTAAACAGGTGCCCGGAAGGGCAACAATTCCCTCAGGATCACAAGCCCATACCAGACTCATATCCCAACATACTCAAGCATATTTCATCATATTTCTATAGCATTCTTTCGCCGTGGTTTTTATGTGTGACCCAACTAAACTCATAGCCTCTGTCAATCAAACACAGCCAGTCATGTTTGAGTACCTGGAGAATATCGTGCTTTGTGGACAACTAGGCCAAGGCATTGCACTATCAACGCACCCACAAGAAATCGCTGATGTTTAGGATCTATAGCTTCACCAAGAATTTTGACCCATAGCCATATATGGAAATCAAGCTTTTTCCCGCCTTCGCGGGTTCTATCAAGTTTCATTTTGATCCCGAATTTCGTCGGTGGGTCAATATCCCCATACCATCTTTGACCCGTTTAACTCGCAAGGTCAGGCCGGCGAGGTGGAAATTGATCGAGAAAAAAACCCACGAAAACGACTTCGTTATATTCCCCGAATCAACCCAGCACGTTCACCAACTTAGCTATCTTGCTTACAGTTATAGTATATTATAGTTAGTGGAGGTTTCCTGAAATAGGGATACCCCTAAATCATCCATTTTAATCGCATTTTCATGCATTTTCCATTATAAACGATCCATTTCGGGGTACCCTCATTTATGGAAACCTTCATTTGCCCCAGCAAACCCTAGTTATAGTGGCTTAACCATACAGAAACCCTCACCTGGCAGGCCACAGAGCCTCCGGACTTCGCCCTGCCCTGGCCCTTTCCGCAGCCCGTGCGCTACCCGGCAGAGGCGGCCATCAAAGATGCCTTGGACACCTGGAAATGATGGGAACACATCCTTTGGGGATTACTACAATAATAATAATAATACTAATACTAATAATATATAATAAGCCCATTACTATAAACTATTTTTTACTACAAACACGTCCTTTAAAGATAAATGGGCTTATTACTATAAACTATTGTTTCCTGTGATAAGCCCATTTGTCTGGGTATACATTATAACGACCTCACTGTTCTCCCGAACCCTGGAATGATGCTTTGTACGAGGAATTCTCCCAATATAGCCGTATTTCAAGTTGGTGAAATATTACCATCTACCCAGATTTATGGAATGATACATCCATTATATAAACATTTCTCACCTGTAAAGGGCTTTAGCTGACACTGAGCATGGAAGTGTTTTGATATTTGAAACTGTTTCCTGGTAGTTTTTCCGCTTGAATTTCAATTTCAGGTATTTTTTGTAATTCGGAACATGCTGTTGCAATATAGATATAGGGGTGAGACCGCTTGACGAAGCGTAAAATTGCCAAGAAAGAAGAGTAGTTGGACTGAGACACACTCAATTTCCCAATTGTGACGTGTTTCGCAAAAATATGTTCTGAAGCGCTGGAGCACAAGGACCACCCGAAGGGTCTTGTGGGTTTTGTGTCTTTGTTTTAGCTACCAATCCCCTTCACCCTCCAGTAAACCAACATAGCTATGGAAAATGACCCGTTTACATGTGATTCACCTAGCTATGATGTTAAATTACTGAAGGGTATCACGGTATCACCCCTCGTCCCCTCTTCAGGACTTGAAGCTGCTCACTGACATCCGAGGCGCCCTGCGGGCGTTGAACGTGATTTAGACGTGCAGCCAGTTTGTTTCTTCACCAAATATAGATGAAGTATGAAGTATCATGAAGATTTATGAAGATTCATGAAGTGCATGGTGACCAAATTTTGAAAAACACAATAGCACCATCCTCATGAGTCTGCCCCTCTCTCTCTCTCTCTCGCTTTTTTCGTTCAGTGTTTTGAGTACAGACTGGTGAATGCAGACCGGCGGAAGGGTCGATTTTCTGGGCGTCCAGTCCACGTCTGGATGTCTTGGATATGTCTCAAAGATTTCAGCACTGCCATGGCTCCACGATGCTCCACGCCTTTGAGACATGTCCGTTTTCCGTTGGATCTAACGAGTGTGATGGCAAATGATGGCAAGAAAGCTCAAAGCTTGAAACCATTTGCCATTCCTTTTCCAGCACAGATTTTCAAGCTGCATGGAGACAGCCAAGCCGATTTGCCTAGCATTCGCATGAATTGGATGTGGCAGAAGTGATCATAGCAGTCATAGAGTCATAGCTCAGATGAGATTGAGGACCAGCACAGGAATTTGTAGAAGGTGCTGTGTTGTCCATGATAGTCCGTCTTGTTGGAGCAAACACTCCCGTGTGATGATGTGGTTTTCCGCAAATTAATGGAATCAACCATTCCCAATAGAGGTTCATTCTTGGGTAATTATACCCCTATCAATGGAATGATGACCCCAAATGACCCCCAGTCATGGGTGGTTAATGGGATGGTGACTATGGCAGCCAGGGTGAATCCCTTTCTGTCAGAGAGCCAGCCCCCAATCCAAGCTGGCAAATCTTATCTTATAGGAGCTCCGCGCTCCGAGACGCGAGAAACATCAGCAGTGCCAGCAGAAAATGGTTTGCTGCGCGTATCGGCACAGCAAGCTCTGTTGTTGTCTTCACTTTGGTCTGAAGTCAGTGATGTGGATCTGTGATGCAGAGAACACTGTCCTTATCATTGCCTTTGATTGCCTTAAGGAAATCAAACGAGGCAATGGAAAATCCACCATTTCGAGATGATATTCCCATTAAACCTCCATTTATAGGGAATTTTCCGTTGCCACGTTTGATTACCAGAGGGTAATCGTCAAATTCAAGTTGATGGTCTCATATGGTCTCCCTTCACCAGCACTTCAAGTTGACCGCTAGGTCGCTAGGAGGTGGCAGTGCCTATTGAATTATTGGAAGCATCCAGCTGACATTCGAAGGTTTCAACGGATATATAACAATCTATAATCTAAATTATGTATTATTATATGATATAATATGATATAATATGATATAATATGATATATATATACTTTGATCTAATTTCATATAATATCATATAATATCATATAATACAATATTATATTAGATCATATTACAGCATATTACAACATATTACATCATATTGCATCATATCGTATCGAATCATATTACAACATATTACATCATATTGTATCATATTACATCATATGGCATCACATTACATCATATAACATTACACTACATTACTTTATTATATTATTTAATATATTATATCCATCGGATCATATGATGGGTCAGGGACAGATCGACTCGTCGCTGGAAGTCTTCTCTTTTGTTTCCAAAAACACCTCTAAAAATTTCGCCAGATCCACAAGAGCCAGATCCCTGAAACTCCCATTTATAGATTATTGATATCTATGTATGATGGATGCAGAAAACGGGATTTTATCCCCAATAAAATGTCTGTATCAAAATAGGCAAAACACCGACTTTTGAAAACTGAATTATCCAAGTGTTCCCTTGTAAGATCATCAGAAATTATCATAACTTGGATGCACTAACTTCACAGCGTCACCTCGTACCATCCTACCACTTGGCTCGGCAGGAGATTGCCAAAATCAAAGCCACCCGCAGCACGCGCCGCAGGGTGGCCCTGGTGTGCAGGGAAAGAAGATGAAAGAAGCCTTGGAAAGGATGAAAAGGTATGACTACCTACATTGGCATCATTTAGGCTAGTCACAGCAATTGAAGGGAGGCAACCATTAAGCAATTTTCATTTTTATGGAAATCAGCAGATTTTCGATTTACGACATTTTACTAGCCTCCTGCCAATTTCAAGTCGGAACACCCATGGGAAACCCGGAACCTGACTTCGAGGTCAGCGGAGGATGCGCGATGGGATTCAAACTATTGGCACCTTGACGATCTTGACAAGTGTGCTTGGAGAATATAAGAATATAAGCAATTACAAGCATAGGTCACGAATTCTGAATTCTGAGGATATTGATGATGAGAATGATGATATTCATAAAGATATTCATAAGGATGTTCGTCAGTTTCCTGATATTCATAAGAATTATCTGGATGAATTATAGTGACCTCACTATGATGTCACTGTAATTATGGTTAGTAAGGGCTAACGATCACAAAATAGCCTTATTTCAGGTTAGTGAAGTATTATAATTTACCCAGAATGGAGGGACCCGCGTAAATAATCATTGGGCCTTTGCCCTTAACTTTTCACTTGCATGATCCTGCATGTCTGCATTAGATTCAACATTTTGTCAACGGATACCAATCTTGCGGTCCCTTGCAGATAGAAGATGCAGAGCAAATTTGGTGGCTAGGATAGGAAGTGTTTTCTGAAGTTAAAGGGTCGCTACATCCTCACACTGCCAATGTGAGCAAGCGGCAAGTGACAACGTTTCGAAAGAACCCAACCACTCTCTGCTACCCTGCTATTTTTTTAAATTGATGTTGCTAGCATACTCTCAGCTTCTGAAATCTACCGAGATTTTATTCTCTCGGCTCGTACGGGGTATGTGCCGGATCATTCTGGATCTAGTTGGACCCTTTGCCACATGTGACATGTGAGATGTTGATGCCGTGGCCACAACATAAAATAGCTTCCGGCAATCAGGGTTCATTTAATTTGGCAGATTTACAGGAGTGATGCAGTTGTAGTCTTTTCAATGGACTCGTCTCACAAGGTTTGGTGGGCTACACGAATGTTGGCAAGAGCGCAGTCTGGCGGACCTGGGAGACTGGGGAGACTGGGGAGGCTAGGTTGGATTTGACAAAGCTGAAGCTGGTGAGAATCCTAGGGTGAAACGGTATCCTGTACTTCGTAAATGGCTTACAGCCCCAGTTGTATATGGAATATCCCCAGCTATATATATATACATACATATATATATATACATATATATATATATACATATATATATATATACATATATATATATATACATATATATAAGGTATATATATATATGGTTTATAAACCACCAAGTATGTCCAACTACTAAACCTCCACGCAATCCCCGCTACCAACCAGCAGAGGATAACCTCCCAGCTCCCCCAATAGGAACGGGATGATCCAATCTGACGAACTCCATCATTTTTCAGAGGGGTAGGTCAACCACCAACCAGGTATATATATAATATAACTATAGTTTATATAGCCACTTAACCATAACCATAGCGAATAGCTATATATATATATATATCACATCAAGCCAATATTATGAGTTATGGTGATATATATATATATATATATTCCCATTATCTATAGTTATATTCCACATGACATGCTGATCTCCCCCTGTTTTTTTCTCCCAAGACTTTGCCCCATTCGAAGTGCCTTGAGCCGAGATTGTGAACCGCCTCTCTGGCTCGGACCTCTTGGTGAAGGCGACAGCATCGAAGATGTTGCGGTTGGGATAATGATAGTAGGTTTATTGATAGAGAAAAATAGTAGTTTTGGATAGTTTCAAGATGATTTCCGAAAGTTTGAATCCCAGTAGGTTTATTGCACAATGAACAATATCGGATTTGACCCTGTGTTCTAGCCTCAAAAAGTTAGGCTTCGTGGACCGGCAGCTTTCTACCGCCGGTGTTTTCAGTGTGGCTGATCTAAATTTGGAACTTTTGATCATCTTCTGTTTGTTTTTTTTGGGTGAATTCAAGACAACTTGAGCTCTCCGCAAAAAAAGACATAAAAAGAACATAGTTTGTGGTTTTCCTCTTGGGTTTCAGCATGCGGAGCTTTCAACATAGTCATGGGGGTACCCCAAATCATCCAAGCCATTGATGACTCACCAAGAATTCGGATGATTTTGGGCTATTTCGTTCGGAAAACCTCCATGAAACACCTCGAAGTCCCTTGAAATCCCATGGAAATCACCATTTTTGCCATAAATTCGCCATTAAATCACATTTTTTTGCTGGTAAATCCCCATCTGGGCAACTGGATTCGTCGCAGGATGGGGTCTTTGTGACCTTAGACATCGCGGCCCGACGCTTCACCTTGCACCTCGGATGGTGAAAAAAACCTATGAACTTCCGGCGGGAAAAGTGGCTTAACCATGGTTAATCGGTTATGGTAATATATATATATATACATACTGTATTATATAACTATAGTTTATATAGCCACTTAACCATAACCATAGCCAATAGTTATATATATATATATATCATATCAAACCAATATTATGGGTTCTGGTAATATATATATATGATATAGCTATAGTTTATTAAGCCACTGGTTTATGGTTATGGTTATGGTATATATATATATAAACTATAGTTAAACCCTATGATTTATGGTAGATATAACCAACTACCGTAGTTCATGGGGGTTAATCCATGGTTTATAAACCAACAAGCATCACTGGGGGGCACCATCCTGCAGGACACCATCGAAGTGTGGGGAGTTTTCCAGCTAGCTGTTCGATCACCGGAGGGTTTTAAAGTATTTGCAGCTAGCTGTTCCAAGCGTGATGCGATGTACAAGTATGTAGCTTCTTAATGGGCATATGTCACCAACATGATAAAGGTATGAAGGCCCATAATATGTTCATATGTTCTACGTTGATATACGATATGTATACATATACTCGTACATGCTTGGATTTTACGCAGACGGCACATGTGTATCTATATCATTCTATATCTATACAAACATGTATCTACATAAGTTACATATCTACAGATCACATACACATTATACATATGACTATTATATACATATCATATACATAATGTTGTACACGTACTACGACGTACTATGCACATATTATACAACTATTATACATATTGCATACATATACAAATTACATGTGCACACACAGATCAATCTCACCATTTCCGTCGAGGCCATCTGGAAGCCAATGCTACATCTTGGACTCCGTGGGTTTCATCAAGGCACTTTTGTGGCGTGTCGCCCCATGGGAAAAATGTCAGGGAAAACATGGGAAAATGGTGGAAAATATAGGGAACATGTGGATAGAGAATATATATGGAATGATGGAATAAACTATGGGAAATTCTGGGAAGATATGGGAAGATGTGAGATGTGCGGCTGTATTTCGGATAATCAAAAACCGGTTGAATATTGGACACAAAAAATGCAGGATGATTCCTGCATTGTTTTCTGTGTTGAATCCAACACTGGATCCATTTGAGCTATAAAAAATAGCCTCTGGTGGTAAAAATAGCCTCACTTCCCCAAACATCCAGTAGTTCGATGATTCTACCAGCTACAAACCTCCATTAAGTCCGGATTCCCATGGATCTTCCCATGTTTTTCCGTTTCAAGGGATTTCACCGCAGGACTTGCCCCTGGAGCTGTGTGAAGTCTTTCAGGCTACGATTCAGGCGCGGTTCTTTCATAGAGTAATAGGGAAAGAATAGTGAAACAATAGGGAAATAAAAGGGAAATAATATGGAAATACTACTAGTAGGGATAATAAGGAAATCATGGGGAAATTCTGGAGAAATAATAGGGAAATAATATGGAAACCATGGGGACATATATATATATAAATAATGGGGATATGGGGACATCATTTGGAAATACTAGGGAACTAATGGGGAAATAATTGGGAAATAATATGGAAATAATAAGGACATAATGGGGAAATAATAGGGAAATAAATAGGGAAATATTGGGGAAATAAGGAATTACTAGGAAAATAGTATGGACATGGTAGAAAAAATGGAAATAGGTGGAAACTAGGGGAGGGCTGAATTCATATACAACATATGTATGTATATATATATATATATAATATGTATGTTATCATATGTAACTAGTATGAAACAGTAACTAGATTGATTTCGTTTCAAAAAGATCAAAAGCAAGCAAAAAGGCAGGGCTGGCAAGATACATCCAGATGCACCGCACCCGGAGATGATGGTTTGCTCAGTCCTGAAATACACATGAAATGATTTGCTTGAAGCATTGGAAACACCCATTAGATAGTAGCAATATGTAGCAATCAGTTTAGTTGTGCGGTGCCCCCGCCAGACAATTACAAATCTGGGTGAACCCGCTGCCCTACTGCCAATTTTGATCATATGACTTTGTCCAAAAATGGGATACCCGTAGAATCCACTGGTTATCATCATTGTTTCTATGGACATGGTCAGAACATGTGTGTCATTGTCAAGAGTTTGATTATGACTATCTACCCCTTTTCACCATCTTGGGGGGACGGTCATATTTCCATAGATTTTGATGAATTGTGACATTATAAGGATTCCCAATTTCATAAGGGGATGACCATAGCCAATACGGGCTTGTCTTTTCAGACAGATATGCCACAAGGTGGTGCCCCCGCAGTTATAAGTTGGTTTTGACACCTTTTAATTATAGATAATCTACCAACCCCAGCTATTAGAGTTGATAAACCAATTTAACCAACTACGGGGCATGACCTAATATATAATACCCCCACGAGAAACCATGGTTTTGTAAAGGGATTTACACATATATTGGGGGTCACAGGATTGCCATGTAATTTGACCATGGCACGTGTGGCAAAGGGGTTCGCATGCGAACCTGTAGGAACTTCATGAAGCGGATGTGATTCTGCACGTGCGTGACATGGCGCATCCTGCGCGAGAGGTGCGGTTGAGGGGTTGAAACCATATCATGGGGCATCGCTGGTTTCATTCTGGTCTCGGCTGTCATTTAAAGAATGACCTCAATAACTTTTCAGTGCAGTTGAACCCACCAGCTAGTGCTACAGCTTTGTTTGAGTTTGATATTTTTAAACCAGGTGACCAATATTCCTACCTACCAAATCGGGAAAATCCCCCAAACAAGCGGGAACACTGGACACAATTGGTTTGATTTCCCCATTTCTGAGTGTTCACCGATTTAGTCTCCATTTCTATTGATTTTTAATCCCTGCTTTTTCCCCCAAACACCTATTTTTATTTTGGGTCTCTTTCCAATAATCCAACTTTATCCCCTATGAGAATATATATTTTCAAGAGAAGTCCGTTTGGTTTAATGCCAATTTCAGTGGGTTAGCATCCCCACATTCGCATTCTTCCCAGCCTTTCATAGCGCGAGGAGCAACGAACCACGGTGCAGAGGGTCCTGATGGAAAATGACATGGACTCGGAGCGGGTCATGGAGGTGCTGAGGATGGTGATCAAGTTTGATACAAGCTGGTTGGTGGTTTTAACAATTTTTTTATTTTTCCATTTATTGGGAATAATCATCCCAACGGACTTTCATATCTTTCAGAGGGGTAGGTATACCACCAACCAGTAAGGATAAAACACATGTGTGTATACAGTATACATCGTCATGTATGTATGGATCAGATTTGATCAGATGAGATGACATTAGATTAGATTAGACTAGACCAGATTAGATAGGTCGATAGGTAGATAGGTAGGCAGATGTATGGATAGACAGACAGACCGACCGACAGACAGACAGAAGGACAGATTGATTGATGGATGGATGGATAGATCGATAGGTAGGTAGGTAGGTAGGTAGGTAGACCTAGAGCAAGAGATGGATATAGAGATAGAGGCTCGAGACATGTAAGGCAATATACTGCAATGCAAAGTAGTGGAATGAAATGTTTGTACAGGCGTACGGGGTAGAATTTAGTGATCCATCAGCTGATATTCCTGGCTGCTCCTCGATGATTTCGATGCTTGACCATGGTTTGTATTGACGATCAACATTTCTGGTTGGCACTTGCTTTTAATTTCAACATTCATATGACAGATAGTGTGGGCAACCCAGTGATAAACGTACTATTTGGGGATGGTTTATACAACCAATAAAAATGATGGTTTTGGGCATGGTTTATGGCATTGGGTTTTTAGCACATTACAATACATTACATGAGTTTCTGTTATCTGACGATATCATTGGTGATTGGTGTATAGCTTCTCCATCTCCCAGCTCTCGAGTGCAGGTCTGGAACAAAACAGACCTGTTGACAGAGAAGGAGGTGCCGGTCACGTGCTGCCAGACATTGCCTGGTAGTTTAAGAGTTTGTCAGTTTGCCATGGAAAGTCATCACTTTTAAGAACGGTAAATCAGCAAACGAAATGGGCCATGGCATGCCATGGCTTCCAGTTCGCTGTTCATGTTCCTGGGTTGCCGCAACTGCTGCGCAGGTCCGGCAGCTCTTCTACCAACACCAGTTGCAGGTGCGGATGATGGTCTAAAAAAACAGGTTCATCCATGTGAATCCCGGAATCCCGGATATCTCATATCATAATATAAGATAAATAGCCATAGGCTAATAGTGACATGATATTAATACCTATGGCTATATCTTGAATTAACTTATTATCATAAATAATTCTTTATATCCATGGCAAAAAACAAGTGACATCAAACCATGGGATAATTAAATGACCTATATCAACTTTCAATCCCCATGGCTTGATGTCTACCATGGCGCCTTCGCAGGTGTCCACGCCTGTACAAGCGGTTAGCGCGCTAACAGGTGTCGCGGTTCACGTGCTCGGTGAAGATGCCGATTCGGGGGCCCGTTTTCCCCTTGAGAGTTACCTGGGTGAAAGCGAGATGATATAATGATCACCATGATCATCATGATCATTATCCTTCTAAATCCAAGTATGATCATTATAATGATATATTTTTTGATATTACCTTAGGGTAAACGGGTAGATGTGGAAAACCCTAAATCCAAGAACAATCTGAATGTCTGAACATTGGGGATCTAAAGCTGCCATGGTTTTCTCCACAAAATTTTGGGCGCAGCCATGACAGGTGAGGGCTTTGAAGAGCTGTTGGAGAAGCTTGATCAGAAACTGCAGGAGGGCCTACAGCAAGGGTAAGGAAACATGTTTAGTCTGGGAGATGCTTTTTCCATCTCAGCTACCTGGGAGTCAAACATGGCTGGCTGGAAAATCCCCGAACAAAATGGAGGCTTATAGCTGGGAAATGCATCGCAGTAAATGATGCATTTTCCAGCTAGCCATGTTTGACTGCCAGAGGGTAGAGGGTATATCATATCGTTATATCCCAGCATATCCTCCATGATATCCCATTATATTTCCATGTCGAATAGATAACCATAAAATTTCATTACCAGAGGGTATACCCTTGTGTGGTTACTATATCCATAAAAAAGTAACGATGTAATATAACCAGAGGGATATACCACTATATTATTTCCATGTTGGGTTCCTTTTTCGGTCGTATTGCGGAACGGGTCACAGTGACCAAACCAACGGCCTTCCAGGATCTGGCGGTCCGAGTGGTGTGTGCTCTCTCAGTTGCCATGATCAACCCAGGTCCCCGAGGCCGTAAACTCCCAAAACTTGGATCCATTCCAAAACTCGAAGATCGGGGAATTATGGGATTATAGTGGGATATAATATGTATAGAATTGTATTATATATATATATTTATAATATATATAAATTATATATATATATATGTAAATGACATATATATATATATGATATTATATATACATTATATATATGCATATCTATATACATGAATTATATATATATATATGAATTATACATATATATATAT
>Ga0126342_10017732_pt1 | contig 12281 bp, 13 predicted proteins | sample Cyp1metagenome_FD_92528 | JGI IMG/M metagenome (GOLD analysis project Ga0126342, IMG submission 92528) | Coral microbial communities from Lord Howe Island, Old Settlement Bay, Australia - Cyphastrea 1 metagenome | ecosystem: Host-associated > Invertebrates > Cnidaria > Coral ... | reverse complement strand
TCCCTGCAAAAAGAACCGGACAAATTTGCCGAAATCGCCTGAGGCGCAGTATCTCTATCACTCACTCTCTCTACCTCTCCACCTCTCTTTCTATCTCTCTCTATCTATCTCTGTGTCTTTCAAGAGTCGACTGCAAGATTCCCAGCTCAATACAATAGAGCGGTTTTTTGTTGCTCAGAAAGTTTTGGCGTTAACAGAACTCTCTCCTTCTCTCTCATTTGCTTGTCAGACAAAGACGATGACAAATGCTGGGAGGAGGGGAACGCTGGGATGTGAATGCGTCGAAGCTGTCGGGGCATGCTGCGGTTTCTGGGCACGTTGCTGTAGCCTCTTCATGCCTCGCATGTTTTTCCTACCTCAACTTGTCCAGATATAGCATTTTTTGTACATTTTTTGTGGGTGTGAAGTTTTGATGCATCACAGTCGCAGGCATTTCAGGATGCACATGCGATTCGGGCCCAATCTCAGACAGCATGCTGTGAACTTACGTCATGCACAGACACACAAGTGCAGGCGCTAGCTGTATTTTGTTTTGTCTCCTCTGATTGACAATGTTTGCCATTGTTCCACAAAGAGGAAAAGCTACCTATTAGCGAATGTGATTCAAAAGCATTGCACAGTTTGGTCATGCATTGCATGACATTGGATGACATTGGATGACATTGGATTTGGATGTCTTCCCTGCTTCGCTTGCCATGTTGGCTGAGCATTTTCTGACTGTTTGGTGACAAACGTTTTATCTTTCATGTCCGGAGGCTTAACTTCTGTTCTGAGAACTTGTACAGTCTTTACCGGCTTGGCCTCAAGTCGTGCCGGGATTTTCCCAAAGTCAAAGTAAAAGGATGTTAAAGGGGTTCACATCCGTAAGATGTTGCCATCCTGTCCAAAAATCATGGATGATTTGCCCCATTGATTCAATGGTCTGATCGGTCTGAAAGGCCTGAAGTTAACCATGTGGGTTGTCAAAGCCCCCCAAAAAGCTGGTTTAATCAGCAGCTATGAAGCCATGGACAATAACACTTTTTAACAGTTTAACAGTCATAAATCATCGATACATGGGCCATTTTCCGTAGCTATGTAAAATCAACAAGAGGGTAACAGGTTTTAACAATTGGACCAGTCGGATGCCGATGGGGGCTATGTGCATTGATCATTCACCCAGTCGGATAGGGTTTAATATAGGCATCATATAGAAGCCCCAATGATGGTGCCATGACAATAATGATACATATCCTATGTTCTCTGAGGTGTTTCGATCATTGTACAACAACAACAACAAGAAGAAGACTTTTTGGATGAATTATGGGGATAGCCCTGCCCAGGTTGCTGGATGTTTCAGCTGTGCCTGCTGTGCACGTTTGGCCTCACTTGGAGCAAGCCGCACATCATCTTTCATGTTGGGAACTGAACTTCCAACACTGCTGCACTGGACCAACAGTATGACAGCATGGCAGATGAGCACGCATACACAACTGTGCAAAATATGATGTTTGTATGTTTTTTTTTTAACTTAGATAGTTCCCACAATCTTGACACAACAGATTCTCAGCCAATCTCTGGTTCCCATGTGTTTTAAACCCAACAAAAAATGGACCGAGCAAGCTGCCGCCCATCCGAGATCATCGATGATTGGGGTTTTCACGACATCGGTTTCCGGTCACAGCAGATGAAGACACCGACCCTCGACAAATATCACAAGCAAGGCCTGGCTGAAGTGTGGAATGCGGGTAATGATCGGCTGCAATGGGGAGCTCATGGGGAGATAGCCCAAACCAACAATGATGGGGATATAATGGACATATACTGGGATATGCGGATATATGCGGCCATTCTACTGGAGATAATGATGAGTCAGTCCAGATGGGAGCAATCATACACAGGGGTCCAGTGGAATCCCTAGTGTTTTGGCGATTTCTTTCTACGTTTTGTGGGATCCCTAGAACCGAGTTACTGGGTTTTGCCCTATTTGAGGCCCTCTTCTTGTTTCATTTTCTTGTGTTTATATTATGATTTTGTTTGTATGATTGAGTTTTTTTTTTCCCCGCCATATTATTTCAGAGTTACCGCCCACCATCTCCACCATCTGGCATGATCCTGTGCCAGGTGTAACCCTGGAAAACTACTACGTGTTGCCTACCTGCAGCCCAACTCGTGCCACCTTTCTGACGGGCCGCATGCCCTTGCACACGGGGCTCTCGTCAAAGCTGACGATAAGAGAAGCCAAAGGGTGGCTGGGCGCGGTGGTTGATGGAGAAATGTGGTTGATCCCTTGTGGTTGCTGATGACTAAATGGATTTTCTATGCTATAAACTTATATAAACTTTATAGCTATGTGGTTTCTTTGTTGCTATGTGGTTTAATTGTTTATGCTTAACTTAGGGATTGCTATAAACCACATAGCCACATAGCACTATGATAATAGCTAAAGCGAGCAATGCCCAAACCTCGAGGCTCAGCTACTTGGATGTGATAGAGATGGGATAAGGCTTTGATCGTTGACCCCTATGACCCATAGCCATATCATATATCATCCGTGGGAATCCAAATTGTAATGAGATCCCATTTGAAGTTAATGTTCATGAATTCTGAAACAATCCCCATTATCATACTCCCCATTGGACAGGGTGATACCGCTGATACCCAGTGGTTTGAAGGGTATTACTAGTATTAGTCATTGTTGGTTTACTCCAAAAGTGGCAATGAAGCACCCTCTTGATAGACTGCCGCAGGTGAGGGGGGTGGCTGAAGAATGGGACCCAACTTGAAAGCAAACATCATCAGGAATATCCAATATTAATAGGATATGGATGGGATGTTAATGGGATGTTAATTGAATTTGGCCACCAGTACAAAATGCTGGTGGTGCCAATGTACTCATAGAGGCAAGCCTCAAAATGACTTGCGGTCACCAGCAACCGAAACATACATCAAAGCCACATGAAGCCACAGTAACAATGACCCAATATTCATTAGATAGATTTACGGGAAAAACTGCAGGAAACCTCCATATTCGATCAAAAAACTTTTTTTGTAGATGTTCCATGATTTTCCCTTACACCAACCCATTACAATATATGGATATATCCGGTATATCCAAAACCCATGAAATTCTCCAACGTTTCTTTGGGAGTCATCCCCCCAGTAGATTTGGTGAACCTCCGATCCTGAGGCTTCCACTCCATGAGACGCTAATGCCGAGCCTGCTGCGACACCAGGGCTATCGTTGCCATGCCATTGGGAAATGGCACCTGGGGCATTTTCGGACCGCGTCTCGGCGGATGTTTTTGATCAGATATGGTATCATAGGTTTAGCCCGATCCCCATTTGACAATCTATTCATATCTATTCAATGATTTCACAACAATTTAGAATACCCAAAATAAAGTCTTTCATCGTAATGGACAGCTGGTGGGATGCGGATGTAGGGATATGTTGCTGTTGTAATCCGGTCACTCGGCCAATAAAGATCCCAATCTTTTGGTCGAAAATATGATCAACAGATCTGGTAGTAAGCATTACTAAACCAGGATCTGTGGTTTGGAAATTTATCAGGGGGAAAGGGCTTTGAGTCTTCAGAATCATCCAAACCAGCTCTCATGCCAATAGGGCAGAGAGTCATCCACATGCCAATAGATTTGGAAAGCTTTTATGGGTGGATCTCCATTAGTGTCATCTAAGTGTTAGCTTCCAGGACTGGATTCACATCATCAATGATTACCTGGTGGTTTGGGTTTGGAATTTGAGGATTCCCCGACAGGATACGGGATAATCATCAATAGGTGCCGTTTTTTGCCCACAATTTCACAGCAACTCAAGTTACCCCAGTTACCCTCCGCTAACGTGGCCTGGAAAATCATCCCTTTGTACCAAGGAGTACACGCCCACGTTTCGAGGCTGGCTTCTCAGATGACCAACAGCCAACATGTGTGACTACCCTTTGGTAATCTAACATAGCCATAGAAAATAGCCATGTTTAATGAGTTTAATGGCTAAGTTATCATTAAACTCATCTACAAATGTTTTAATTGTCCATTGCTACAGTGGATGGTTGCGAAATCCTGCACCACCTTGGATGGTTGAATCCCTATGAATGGGATAAACCACATATCAACTGGTGCAGGATTTCGCAACCATCCACAGTATGTAACCAATGACCAGAGGGGTAGCCGCTTCAAAATGTCCTTCCAAGAACTGGAGAAGTTCCCCTGGCTGCAGGTTTTGAATCCTTCTACGGCTACTATTCTGGCGGTGAGGCGCCTCGATGGAAACCCATAAACTTCCCGCCATGTTGGGTGGATTCTTCGTACCCCAAATTTCCGCTCAAATGGACTATATGGATGTAATGGGGATATGGTTTTCTGTTCGGTTTACCAAGCCAACACTGTTTGGTAAACAAGTAGAGGTGTCCCTGCCCGCTGGTAAACTCCCAAAGGGATGGGTCCAAATCAATGAGTTTTGTACTTGGGGGGGAATGACCATCCAGAAACACCAGCTACTTTGATATCCAAGGATTATTCAGGGTTTAGAAAAAATCCATGTTACCACATGCTGATGTTTTCGAGCATGTTTTTTTGGAGGGTGGTAAAAAAAAAATGGACCATGCTGAAACAAAATGAACATCCCTAATTTTGACCTATCGCTAATGATAGCCCTACTGGAACGTTTCGAACTATATACATCCCCAATTGGCTTCTCTCCGGTCATCAGACATGGCAATGGAAAATCCATCATTTATAAGTTTCCTAGCTATAAACCTCCATTTATAGGGGATTTTCTTTTGCCATGTTCGATTGCTGGAGGATAGAACCCATTATGTCCCCATTGAATCCCAATAAATCCCATTAAATGATAGTGAAATCCCAATAAATCCCATTGAATGATAGTGAAATCCCATTAAATGATGGTCAAAATCTCATTTTTCCCCAGTCATCTTTGCTGCCCAGCTTTCCAGGACTATTTCCAGCACCGAATCGAAGGTATCTACGACATGCACCGCCAGCCGCGGCCCTTTTGTGGTCCCAACTGCAGTCACGTTGCGTGGGAGGCGGTCTCCTGGTGCAGTTGATGGATATCGAAGAAAAAAGCTGGGGGGAGACATGGGGAGATGGCAATGGGATAATTTTGGATGGGGATGTGTGACTAACAGTATGATAAGCGTTTGCTGCCGTTTCTTGGCTATCCAGTAGTCATTTGGAGTTGATTTAACCATCAAACCATGGGGATAGATTTGACAGATGATGCTTGGTTGATTGTAGCTGTAACACCGATAAACATGGGAGATTCTCACAATCAACTTGTAATCCCCATTGACCAACCATGAGGACTTGCAATAGGTCAATAGGTTTTGACAAATGGTTGCGGGGGCTGAAGAACCCTTGAAATCATCAAAATTGGACCTTGTAAAGCTTCGAAATTTGAGGATCTAAAGGAATGAGATCGAATGAGACAGAACATGGGGAATCGCATTTTGAGATCACCCAATTTTCATGCCTTATCTTGGTAAACAATAGATACATCAGGCGCTACAAGAATCGAGGAAGAATGAACACCAGAGGCCGAGATTCAACCCACCAAAAATGGCCGCTGAAGTGACAAACATGCGATGGCCGCTGTAACCAAAAACAGAACCTGGCCAGTTTTGTCCAGCCGATGGCTCAGGTTGGTGCGTACTCCACCAAATTGTTTCTGCACGAAGCGATCCGCATCATCCGACGTGGCGCAACAGCACAGAGGAAACAGACTGGATGCGTGACCAGTGATTAAAGGTTCGTGTGGGAAAATCATGGGTGGTAAAGGTCAAAGTCTTCGTTTCTCAACAGCCCAAACTGCAACGCTCTTCCAACAGCTGGGTCGAGAGACCCGGCATGGAGCTAAGGTCACAAGAAGCAGGAGCCCGAGAAACCTCTCTTCCTGTATCAGGCTCCACCCGTCATGATGGTCATATGGGTCATATATGGGTTGCGTTTCAAAGTGGATACATCCTTGTTCTAGAGCACCAAATACATTCAATAATTAGCATGCTATATGATAGCTGCTCCCTTCAACCACCATCAATTTTGGGCATAGATTCTAGATCAGTTCCCCTTTATAAAGGTGCTTGGATCATCCATTGGATCCTTAATGACCGGATTCCAACTCCACAGAGCTACCCATAGCTACCCCCTGTGGCTTCTTTTGGCACGAGGCGTGGCAGAACGTGCATTCGCCCATCCAGGCCACCAAGTTTTTTGTGCATCAGTTCGAGTCCATCGCCAACAGGACCAGGTGGAACAAGGGCTGAGGGTCAGGGGATACCCCAGGTTGTTGAAAAATGGGGAAAATCACTGAAAATCATGATTTGTTTGGGTATTTTTGGTATGTTTTGGTATTTTCATGACCCGCATGAGAATGACTCGGGGCTTGTGTGGTGAGGGAAAGTCGCATCAACACGGAGGGGGCCAGCTGTTCATCGATTCCATGGATTCTATGGGTAGTCAACACAAAAAATGACATCCCTAGTGTTCATTCCCCATGGTTGCCAGTTAAACCCCCACTTTTGTTGTTGACATCCCCAGTGTTGTTGGTTAAACCACTGTCTTTGTTGGTAAATTTATCATGTGTGTTGGCTAACCCCCATTTTTGTTGGTTAAAACCACCTTTTGCGTTGCTTAAAACCAATATGTTCTGTTGGTTAAAACCATTATTTTCGTTGTTAAACAGGGTGTGAGCACCACAACCGAACCCTGACTTCACTTTTTGATACTTAGGACATATTATTTTGTTGATGTGTATCAATCTTCATGTGTTCCTTAAATCTCCATATCCAGTTGCTCCTTTTTCCATCTTTTTCCAAAGCCTTGTGGTCCGCAGGCGCGTACATGCGGCTATGGTGAGCTCAGTAGACAACGCGATTGGCCAGATCAATGAGCCTTGGAGATGATCCCCTTGGGATGTGGGGATGAAACCACCACCGATGGGGAGATTTTCCAGAGGGATGAGATTAAATGGAAATATCCCCATTATATTTGGATAACTTATTATCAGATTAATTATAAATTATAAATTGTTAAGAAATCACCGGCAGATCCGGCGCTCCAGGATGTTTTGCAACAGGAGGGCATGCTACAGAACTCGGTAGTGGTCGCCACTTGGAAGCAGTGACAGGCGTGGAAATAGGTGACTTTCTACTGCCAGATTGAAATAATTAGAGGATAACTGAGATTATCTCACAGCTTCACTTGGATCTTCCATGATTTTCCAGATGTGGAAGTTGAAGTTGTTGTTTACTTTACTGCTTGGATGTCCTTGGCATTTGTCGTGGTGGCTGCAAAGCAAGGAGAATGAGCTGCAAAGATTTGTAGTACCCCTGGGCAAAAAAAAACAACTGTTCTTTTGCGAGGAGTGATTTTCCGTTGCCATGTTGATTTCCCCAAAAGTTACTAGATTGATGATCGATTGCCCATTGGAGTTACAGAGGTTTGAACCCCCTGTCCCAAGTTCTGGTGGTAACGTCCAGGTAACAACCGACAACGGCGGTGCCATCCACGAGTGCAAACCCAATGGAGCTTCCAATTATCCCCTGAGGCATGGACCTTGCTAGTTATGGTTGGGAACTGGTTATGGGAAGCACTGAAATACTCCACCAACTGGAGCCCTCAGTTGCCTTCCGTACGTCTGGATTTTGTTTCGTTTCAATCTCAGTTTGCCAAGGGGTGATCCAGTGGTTTCCAGGATTTGATCCATTGCACCATCAGTTCATCGATGTTCATCGCTGCAGGGGTGGCAAGTGCAGCATTTGGGAAGGTGGCACCAGAGGCACTGCTCTGATCTATGCTCCCAGTTTTCTTCCCGCAGGTGGGGACCCTGGAAACCAAGTGAGGTGGGTATGGTGGGTATGGTGGGTCTAAACCCATGCATTTCTGGTCAATCTGAGTCAATCTTTTGATGTTACTTAGTTGGATCCTAATTTTTGCTAGTTAAAGTCGATATTCTTGGCCATTAGATCCCCATCATATCTCCATGATATCCCCATCATATCCTTATGTTTATTGCTTCTATAGGGCCTTTTTCACCATGAAATCCCATATGTTTGATGTCTCATGGTTCCCAGATCCCCATATTCACCATTTTAGAGCTGAATCCTCGATCATTCTCGGTTTTTTTGGGGCTCTAAGTGCCAGTCACAAGTACTCCCAGAGAATTCTCATGCCATGGTATCCCCATTGAATGCCCAACGGGAACCAAAAAAAAAAACGTCGAGACACAGGACTGGTCTGGCCGGGCCTCTTCCATGCAGCGGATTGGTTGCCAACGCTGCTGTGTGCAGCTGGTGCCGATCCATTTGTGGCGGAGACTGGGACGATTTTGAACGGGCCGAGCTGGGACGTCCGAAAATCATGGGAAAACCATGGGAAAATATGGGACAATACACGATACAGTGAGGGTTTATAGCTGGGAAAACCATCGAACGAAACGGTGGATTCTCCAGCTAACGATGTTTGATTGCCGATATCTCATGATATGTCACTAGGTGAGATCCCTATCAAACAGATCATCCCAGTAAACATTCAGACACGCCCATCACTCCAACCGTTTGTTTCCGGAAGCACCCTTACATTCCTATAGCTTTACATAATCTTACATATATATTATATACATGTTATATACATGTTATATCATGTAATCATGTATCATATCTATATCAATATCAATATCCCTATGCGTTTTCATGATCTCGCCACAGATCTTCCAAAACCTTCACTGTTCGAGCTGAGGCTCCTAAGCCTTTGGATGGCTTCAACCTGTGGCCAGCCTTACAGCAAAATCTCTTGTCCCTCCGAAGTGAGATCTACTACGGCCATTCGGAGCCCTGCCGTTGAGATATGGACGTTTTACTACCACCATTTGCTACGTTTAACCACCATTTGAGGTTGACCCAAAAAAACTGGGAAACGTCAGGAAAACCCACAAGTTTTGATAAATGTGAGTTACCTGGAACTTTGCGAGTGGTTATTGTTTAGCACATTCACATATTGGTGATGATATGGATTATAGGCGATTATAATACATTCACCTAGGACTGGTACGTGATGACGTATAAATTGTGTCTGACTAAGTATCTCTAGAACTCACCTAGTGGTGATTCTTTCGGTTCTAAATGAATATAGATCACATTAAGTCGTGACAATATCAGTACCTTTGGACTATATGAATGCATATCTGTTGCTACATTCTTTTGTTAATATATTATCAATATCTTAAGCTTCCTATGATACTGTGTGTATTATAAATATATATACATACATACATACATACATACATATATGTATATATATTATGTATGCATATATTATGTATGCATATATTATGTATGCATATATTATGATAAGCAAATTGGAACCACATATTGTTAAAGTTTTTCCCTGTCAAACGTTCCATTGGATTCCCCTTTCAAAAAATGGTGGCGTTTCTCGTCGAGGATCTCGCCGTGGGTCGCCATGGGCCAGGCTTCAGGGACGCAGAGGGATGGATTCTCGTCGAAAAAGACGGATTTCACCAGGGAAAAAATCGAAAAACGTTGGAGATGTTGATTGTTGATTGAGTGTTGAGTGGCTAAGTTGATTGGCTGAGTATAACTTGGGTTTATGGGGACTATATCTATTGTTGGATAAGGTTTTAAATAGCAACTTATGACTAAAGGGGTGGCACTTTGTGGTGGATAGATTTGTTTCGAGGGTTTGACTCACAATCTCTAGAGGTTTAAGTCATGTCAACTAACTTGGATTATTCTTAATATTGTAATGTTGGGAATATCTGTGAAGTGTATGCAGCAATGTCTAAGCGGCATTTAGGAAGTAAAAACACGATCGCCTCAGTACTATGTTGGTTGCTTGTTGATATTCTATAAGGAATTGTGTGTGTTGCAAGTTGTTTGAGATCAGCATCACCAGTAAAAAGGCGGCTCCGGTTGGCATGTTTTGGCCACAGTTCCTATTGGATGGCAATGGATGGCAATGATTCATCCAACCAGGTGTTGTAGATGGGTCATTTACTTCCTTACCAACCATCAAAGAGCTCAAAGCATGTACACCTTATTCAAGTAACAATCTGAAAAGACTGTTCCTGTAACTGATAAGAGCTATAAGTATACTAGCTATATTAATATTATACCTTCATCCTTAGTAGAGCGCCACGTGCTGGTTTTTTCCTCCATGTTTTAACGATTCGATATCCACTTTGCCCTGGTTTCCTAACCCCATTTCTCTGAGGAAACTCATTCTGCAGGGCGGCGGCGGTGTGGATGATTGGTCTTTGCCCAGGCCAAAATAAACTTGGTTCATGGTTGGCATCAATGGGGATGAATTGGATATTGATAGTATGTTCTTTTTGGAATACCATTTTAATCCGTTAACTAACCAGAGAATACCATCAATATATTGCTTATCCATATCATAAAATTATCCATTCATAACATGAATTCCAGATAAATACCATCAATATATTGGTTACTTATCCCAATTGTAATATCATTAATTACATAGATTGGTATTATACTACTTAGTTATCCCAATAAATTATATTCATACCAGGTAATTAATGATATTATAATTGGGATAAGTAACCAATATATTGATAATTAGCTAACTTATTGGTATAACTGGGATAATTATTAAATTATGATACCAATAATCCTCATTCCCAATTTGGCTACCAGGAGACTACGGCCACGACGACGTCGCGTTCCGGGATCACCCAAGCAACGAGTCGGCAGCGAGATGCTGGCGGCGAGTCGGCTTGAGGGGAATGGCGCCACCCAATATGGTGAGTGAATTTTTGATTCACCCAATATGGTTAGTGAATTTTTGGGTAATTTTTTTTTGATTCACCCAATTTCACAACAGGTTAGTGAATTATGGGAAAATGCCCAGATATTTCATGGGAAAATCCATGTCTGGCTGATTTTCCCAACCCAATCCATTGAATGTGTGTGTGTGTTGCTTTACCCATGAACAGAAAAATATGATGTTAGATTCCCCAAGATTCCCGGGAAAAAAAAAACAGTTGACCAAGTGAAGTAAGTCCACATCCAGCTATCCAGCAGGATTTCTGTGGATCAAACGCCGCAGACTGTCCTTAGCCACGAATCATGTCTTGGTGGCGCCAAATATTGAAGTGAAATGAGGTCACACCTATTTGTCTTGGATCATCAAATGCCTGGCCAACAGCTTTACCAACAAAAATGCACCAACATTCAATTGTTGCCTGCACCGGTACTTCACCGACACTGTCAGGAATTAATCTTTGGGTTGTCTAAATTTTTAACTTTAGCTGAAATTCAAGACAGAACCTTCAACTTGGATCAATACTACTGCCTTCAAGATTCTGTGGTTCAATACTACTGCCTTTGAATTCTTTTGAGTCCATCAACAATGGCCCACAGAAAACTTGGCTCATAAATTAGTGGGCAACGAAGACAAGAGCTCCCAAAAAATATACAAATCATATCATAATATCTCTATGTTTCCTCTCTGATGCTGCTTAATCAAGTTCGGAATCTCCAGTCATGATCTCCAAAGTTTGATAATTTGGTTGGAACTCATATCCCGCCATTTCACTTGTTTAACACACCTTCCCCCTTATGTGCTAATACTGATCATGTTCGTTGGATATTGGTTACTAAATAAAGCTTCCACTGTATGTTTCCATGATTTTCTCAGTTTTTTCCCCAATGGAACCAGTTTTTTTTGAAAAAATCGCCCCCCTTCAGCGTTGACCGTTGGGGGAGGATCTATCCGTTGCTCTTCGACCTGAAAAACGACCCATCGGAGACCACGGATCTCAGCCGAACGCGGCCGGAGCGGTGGTGCGGTGGAGCGGTTGGGAAGTGGTGAGGAACCCGGAAACCATCAATATATATATATATATAACTGCCAACTTATCACATATGATATGTTTGATATTATTTATCTTTAAATATATATATATATATATATATACTCATATATGTATATATAGGTTAGATGTAAAAGTATTTTTCCCCACCTGGTGAGGGCCTCTAGATTTTATCAGAGCTGCATGCCGCTCCTCGTCCTCCACATTAACATCCATCTCACAACCAGATCATAAAAAGATCATATCCAGATCATATCCATATAGAATCTGGTTCTAAGTGCATAAGTAGAATATCCGGTGTCAGTACATCGGCTCCAGGAGATCAGTTCGCGTTTGGGCGCCCGGCTGAGACACTACCGACGCCAAGCCGTGCGCCCTGTCCGCGAGCACAGGTACTGTCCCAAGTTCAC
>Ga0126342_10017731_pt1 | contig 12282 bp, 9 predicted proteins | sample Cyp1metagenome_FD_92528 | JGI IMG/M metagenome (GOLD analysis project Ga0126342, IMG submission 92528) | Coral microbial communities from Lord Howe Island, Old Settlement Bay, Australia - Cyphastrea 1 metagenome | ecosystem: Host-associated > Invertebrates > Cnidaria > Coral ... | reverse complement strand
TCCCAAGCTGTGGGTACAAAATGTCTGGCCCATCCCCATTTTTTCATCTTAATTTAAGCCCGGAAATGCCCTTGAAACGGGGCACAAGGCCTCCCATTCTGTAGTTGAAATTCGAACGGGGATGTGCATTGCACTATACTGCATTCCATTACATAGAGTACAATACATTTCACTACACCACATTGCATCGCGATAAACTTCGCTACACTTCACTACACCACATGGCAGTACACTTCGCTACAATACACTACACATTCACTACAGCTACCCTACCCTACATTGCACTACATTTCATCACGGCCAGGCCACTGAGACCTGCCTCTAAGCAGTGGGCGCAATGCAAGGCACGAGCCAACGAATGTCCAGAGAGCCTTGGGCGTCACCAGAGTGTCTCCGTCAAGATTGTAATCCAATGGGAAAGCTGAAGCTGCTCATACCAGCATCGTACATCTGTGTAGATCATACAGTATTTACAGTATATATAATAATTATAATTCACCATATGTAAGTTAATAGTAGTTAGTCTTATCTGTCATCCTTGTTACAGTTTAACATAATAGCAATCATATATTAATACTACACTACACAACTTTATGTACCATAGTTGAATATCGCTGAGATTCTGCAAGCGCGGATTGACATGTGCTGACCTGGCTGAGCCTTGAAGCGACGTAGATTTATCAAAGGGAATTGGATCATTGGATTGGATATGGTTTATATTTAATATATTTAATATATTTAATATATTTAATATGATGGAATGTTCAGTGGGGTTGCTGCATCTCGCTTTCTTCCTCTTCTGAAACGTACAATGCCATAGGATATATGAGAAGATGTCTGACAATGTCTCACCAAAAGAAGTAGCGGTGTCTAAAGATTGCATCATGAATGCACAAAGTACATGATAATTAATAGTGTTTGATTATGTAGATGAATATACACATCCCATATTATGAGTATCATACTCGCTAATCACGACGGTCTCGTGAAATAAATGGGACGGGATGGGACAAGCAATCCTCCGCATAGTGCGGTGCAAAACATGTGGTCTTGGTCTCGTGTGGATTCAAGATTTCCCCATCGATGGCTCTATGTTGTAAATGTGAATGAACGCATGAGTAATGTGGTAGACCCCAATTCAATACTAAAGCCCAAGTGCAAATGTTGTGTTGAATATTATTATATATTATTGCATGTATATAAGTTTAATAGTTGACCCACACATTATTTGTTATATCACCCAAATACTGTTATTGTTAATATCACCCAAATACTGTTATTGTTAATATCACCCAAATAACCCCCCCCCTATATCCCCAAAATGGCATGGCGAGTTTTCCACATTGCCTGCGACGTAGCGTCGTCCAAGATCCAGGCTCGTGCAGGGAGTGTTGCAGTGCATCAAGAAGGCTCGGCACCAACTGGGCGTAAAAAAACATGGCGTTGATTCTGAAACCACGACTCGGGGGTCCACCTGTACCACATGGCGAATTACAATATTATATAACTATAACAATATTCTAACATCTTCTATAATTTCTGTACATAAATTTTAACCAAGGCTAAGGGTAGAATTGACATGAATTGATTCTTGTGATCCTTCTGAACCAGGATTCCTGGGGCTTTGGGGCGCTTGTAACCCATCTCACCTCCCGAGATGGGCACATCGTCGCATCTTCCAAGAAAGGACCACCTTGGGTTCGCATGAAACCCATGCGAAGCCCAGAAATCCAGTGCAGATTCAGAAATATAGGGTGCATAAAGTATCATAAAGTATCATAAAGTGCTGTTTACAAGAGAGATGAACCAGTCTTTGCAGGAACTGTGACGAAGCTGATAGGCAAACCTTTCGAGACAGCGTTAAACGGGGCTGGTTGGCCTATACCTGGAACTGAAAGTGATCCCAAGAATCGCGCAAGCAAATCCCAAGTTGGGCAAACAAACTCATTTCGAAACCATCAAAAATACAATCATCATCCCAGGCAAGAACAAAGAGATCAAACACATTTGAAACCAGCAACCATTCCATTATTTTCTGTTGCTTAATATCACGTCAATTCATGCATGTTTGTGACTGTGCTTAAACTTAATATCTTCCATGTCTCTTGCTTGATTCCCCAAGGTGTCATGCTTTAAACTTCATCACATGTTTGCTGGTCAATCTCCCATTTCTCATGCCGCCGCGCCACTGGAAGTTCTAGGCATTTGAGCCGAGAGGTACAGCCCATAGGCCCTGGCGCGGCCGGGAACTCTGGGGAGCCCCGCGGGGTGCCTGGAAAGGACAAAAATGGAACCCAAAGCCAAAAAACATGGAAAACATGGAAACCATGCCAAAATGACACCCGTTTTCTGTTGCAAGTGTTTTTGCCAGTGTACAACAACTGAACTGGCTGCTGGGTGCTCATCATTGCTTTATATGGAAGTGGCAATTGGGGAGTTTAAATACGCCCGGCGAAATTACCGACCCTCAAGTTAAATGACCCCTAAAACCCACTGGACACCCAACTTCAGTGAGGCTCAACTGCTACCGTGTTCTTTGGTCCAATGACTGTCGTGATTCTACCTCACAAATCCAAAGTGCGTTATCTCAACTTGTGTGCCAACAATGGTGTCATATCATGTCATATCGTATACCTCGCTGACAAACGCCAAGGGGTGCGTCAAAAAATATAATATATATATATATATATAGCATCTGTTCATGATCCCTCACCTCTGTACCATTCGGGATCCACCTCTATATGTTGGTTCATTTTCACCAGACAAGCGGTGGGGCGGTGCGGCCTTCCTTGTCAGTTTCTGTTAGTGCTGTAATTAATACACTCACATCCTGCGCGAGCGGCCAAAAGCAATACCAAAGCATACTGAAGCTATACAGCGCACTCTGCCCTGTGCTGGACACAAACATACTTACAAAAATCTTACAAATACAGTGGCCACATGTGGCCACACAACACTTGAAGAAAAGCATCATCTTGACATATTTTGACATTCAGCAAACTTGCCAATCATCCAGTATCAGGGCAGCTTGCTCCTCTGACTCTAACAGGGCTGCGTCATTGGTGCCAGCAGGGTCTCTGAGATCTTCAAATGTCAGATCCAGATGTGCCCATGCTATGACCTCCTCCTGCTGTAAAGGAAAAGAAACAACAGAACTTGAAGAACTTGGGGGCCGCACGGGCATGTTGATGATCCCGAACAAAAATGGTCGTTCAAAAACGGAATATGTCACCTGATCTTTAGTTTTGCACGCTGGCACCCGCAGCCAGCGAATCCCACTCATTTATATCTCCTCCTGGAGCTGTTTGAGAAATGGGTGTCACAGTGTCACCACAGGTGGTGCCTTGGTTTTGCCAACTGACCTATCGCAGTCGTGAATACCAGAACAACCACCTGCTCTACTAAGGTTTCCCCACAATCTTCACTTCATTTCCTCCGATCTTTCTTGCTCGACTCTCTACTGGAATTAATTGCAACACTCTTTAGGATCCACCCAGGATTGTTCGGTTGACATCAAACAGGAATGATGTTTACCAGAGGACTCTTGATTTGAGTCCAGCTCGGTCCAGAAAGTTTTTGCTTGTCTAGGATGACCTGGTGGATGAGAAGACATCATCCAGAATCATCCAAAATCATCCAGATGGGTAATCCTTCCCAAATGTCCAAATCCATCCAAACCCTTCCATCTTGGTGGATCGCAGTAAGAACCATTCGCTTTTCCCCAGCGGCCCAGTTTCCTGGGCCACACCTCAGCAGCAAATGCCCTTGGACTTTTTACCTTTCTTCGATTTGACCTCGAGGCGCAGAAAATTTATGGATTTCAGAGATGATTTATAGTGAGAATGGGCAATGTGTAATGGATGATTCATCATGATGATGGGTAACTTATGTTTATGGCTAATTTTTCAGAGACCCAATTGACCAAGAAAAAAGTGATTTGTGCTACAAAACTATCATGTTCTCCTGAAATAGATGTTTTTGAGCTTGTTTTGGGCGCCCTCAAATTTCAAAGAAACGCCAACACCATACAACACCCACTTCCAAGTCTCTTTTCATGGTTATTAATACACATTTTTTGAAACCCATTGATGTTTTATTATAAATTCACCACATCTTTGGCAATTCTTGTTGCGGGCTGCCAGTTCGAACCTTAGCCTTGACGTCCGGCGCGCTCCTGAAGGATCATGGGAATATGTTTTCAACGTTGGTATTGAACATTTATATAGTTACATTGATAATACATAATGGTGTAGGATAAAATGGAAATCTCATGGGATATAGTGGGATAGTAGCTCTTTATCATTCTTTATCTGGCTTCTCATACTGGAAAATGGATGACATGGCCCATCTAGTTTGATGACTTAGCTCTTCGGTGATTTTCCATAGCAAAGTGTTACCAGAAGATGGGGGAAACCCTCAATTCCACAGGTTTATCATCATTATCCCATAGTATCTCTGTAAATGGCGTATCGCCATTAGCTGGAGGCTGGGCTATAACCCATTTTCAGACATCCCAAAAACATGTTTTCAGCATCTAAAATGGAATCCCAAAGAGAACGGAGAATTGAAGCATTGGAGGGGGCGGATGTTACCAACAAAATAGAGAATCTAAAAGGCTACAAAAACAAACAATGTAGTACTACATTATGTAGGGTTATTAGGGTTATGAGGGTTATGTAATAAACAATCATGGAATACAATTGCTGTATCAAGTTGAAGTTGGGAAACATGCTTCATGTTGTTCAGGCCTCTTGAAACAAATCCAAGGTTTCAACATTTTCAGGTGGTGGTTGGGAACCCAAATCATGGTTAAGTTGAGTCACAATGAAGAATCCTAAGATCTCAAACCACCAACTTCGAAGCCCAATTGCTGCTGTCTACTCTTCTACGTTGATGTTGATACTGACCGAAAACAAACACCTTGCGAGCAGGATGCTAAGTGTTTGCCTGCACATAACCCAGATCAAGATATTAACCTATCGCACTTTGTTGAAAAGCCTCTCACAGAAGGTTTCTTCGGATGCCCAGTATTGTTGTCCAATTTCAGCCCGATTGGTCCAACACAGTTTATGATCTGGAAGTTCCGTAGAACAAATCTGGTTGTGCTCTTCCATCACAGACCCCTTCGGGATGTCTTCTATCATCAATTTCATTCAAATTGTTGATTGGGCACAAATGTCTACAGCAGAGGCATGGGATATTCAAATGTAGTACTGTCACATATACAAGCTCAGCATAATTTATATATATATATATAAGTGCATATATATATATACAGTATATACTATACATTCAACAAAATATGTGTCTATATGTCATACATTACACCATTTATATGTTACATATATTATATATATACATTCTATAGTACATATATATATGTATGATATGCCATATAGTATATTGTATTACATGTCATATATTATAACATGTATATATATAGTACCGTATGTATTATATATTGTATATTATATATTATTTATTATATGCAGTATATATACAGTTAAATACAGTATATACAAACACCATGATATGATGTTTCTGTTTGACCACATGTTTGCCTTCATCTAATTCTGGGACAGTATCATTTCCCACATCACAGCGAAAAGGAACATCCCCATATATCCCCATATGACAAAGTGCGATGGATCGATCCTTTGCCATGGCATACCAAAAGCATGCCATCAGCGGCAACTTTGTCCATGCAAGAAGAAAGTCAGAGCCAAGTACTTAGAATCATGACAGTCATGATATGGTTCATTGTTCATTGTGTCAGACTGGCAGATGTTCGAAAATATCGTGGGGAAACCAGGGACATGTTGACAAAGATTAACCCGCATCCCAATCCAACCTGAGCTTCCCCACGCTTTGGTCTCAGGTTGGGAGGCAGCCACACTGGCCACAGGAGCACCAGGGAGACCATAGGGCCTGAGGGAAAAAAAAACAACAGGTGGGCTCCTGGCACTGGTGGCATCAGTAGGGTTACCATAGACTGTATAGCCAGAGCTATGGCTGATGGATGGTATAATCATGGATGACTTTTTGATTTTCAGTCTATAGATTCTATAGTACATATATATATGTGTGTGTATACTATATATATATTATAATATATGTGTATGATATATATATATATATCATATATTATATTATATTATACTATACTATAGTATACTATACTATACTATATTATATTATATGATATTATATTATATTATATATCATAACATATATCATATATCATATATTATATCATATATTATATATCATATATTAAATATTATATATCATATATAATATATTATATTATATTATACTATACTATACTTTATTATACTATACTATATTATATTATATTATATTATATTATATTATATGTGATTATTTTATATCATATTGCACACATATATATATATAATCTATACATATATATCATACAGTATATGATGCATATATATATATTATGTTCATAGCCCTTCCCATGGGGTTTACACAGCATCCAGTGCTCCAGCTGTGGTGACTGCTGGGGGTAATCAAAATCACATGGACACAGGAGCTGAGTTGGGATGACCCTACATGACCCTACCTAGGCAGGGAGCAAACGATGATCCAAATGCGAAGCAGTCACCTACTTGGCTCTCCTACCCCATCACCAGTCATATCATCTCATATCATGTCGAAAAAAAGTCCCATAGTCAGGCTGTTCCCCCATTGGATCCACCAGCCCGGGTGCCCACATCTTCAGGGAATTTGCGTTCGCCATCGGTCTCGGTGGGAAGCTATTCGACCCCGACCTCCGAAAGAGCTTCATCTAGAAGGTCGGGCTCGGGCTGATTAGGCCACCAGCGCATGTGGCTGGAAGCTACAGGCACGACTGAAAAATCGGAAATGCAAGCCTAACCCTATGGTAATCCTATGGTAACCCTATGGTAACCCTATGGTAACCTTAAGTCCCAACATGTCCCAACACACAATTGAAGCAGAAAATGCGGAATATAATATAGTGCTTGAGCTTGCCACTCCTGAAAAATGATGCCAAAATATGCCAAATCATAGCTGGGTTGGGGAATGTCCAAATGTTGAAGCGTGTCCACTTCGGTAGTGATTCTGGAGCCATGCCAATCTTTGCACATGCGACACATGTAGGGCAACAGTGACACCTAAGCAACTGATCTAGTCTATGGCCAGTCTCTTCATGAGTCTACTCATGGTGGGGCCCAGCGCTGGCATCTGCAAAAAAAACACGCTAAGAAAAACAATGTTGCAGCAGATCAACTTCACAAAAACAAGATAGAACCCAAACAAACATGACCACCTGAAATGGCCAAATTCACCTTCCAAATCTAAACTAGTTTATTCTGCAAGGACCGTAGACTCAGTAGAGGTTACGGCCTGATCTAGATCCTGCTGCTCGGTCCTTTACAGCTTGATCCGCTGGTTCCGGAGCGATCCGGAACATGTCAGTGATTTCTATACTTGCCCTGTGCGACTAAGACTTACGCCATAGGGTCGCCTGCTGATCATCCAGCTTCAAATAATGCGCCAGAGTCAAAATTAAAGATGCCCAGACTGATTCACGTTTTTGAATATGAACCAGAAATGGAGACATGATTTCCACTACAGAAAATGGTCCATTTTCAAGTCACCGTGTTCTCGTCATTGAAGGTACCGGTAGTATGCATATGATACTATACAGCCTTGTTGTACATCAAGAAACATTGCCAATCCCGATCTTGGATACTCTGGATACAAATAAATATTTAGCTGGTTAATGCTGGTTAGACATCCCCATTCATGACACAAAAAATGGAGTATTATAAATTATAAACTTACCACCCAAGGTTTCCCCGGCAAAGATCTTCACCCTTCATTTTCGCAAGCACAGCAAGACGAGATGTACAGTATTAATTTCAGTTCAAAACACAATGATAAACAAGATCACAAATCTCCAGACCCTCTCCCAAAGAGGTACAGTGACCAATTGAAATTACTTCTGCTTGGAGATTTCATATGTGTTCAAATAACCAAGTGTATCGTGCGATCAAGTCAGTTCTATCTTCCTGAGCAGTGGTGACAACAGAAAGGATTAGGTCAACTCCACTGGTTAAACCACTGGATGATCAACTGCAGCTCGTGTGCATCTGTAAGCATGGCGTGCAAAGTTGAAATATATCTCAAAAAATCTAAATATGTCTTCGCAAATGCAGGGTAATGAATGATAAAGGACACCAAACGCAAGCACTACCTGGAAATGGCACGACATGAAGAAATCATACAATCACCAGAAAGACCGTTCAACAATATCAACAGGCACCACTGCATCAACAGCTGAAACATGCTGAAAAGTTGAACCTGGAAACCACTGCAGAACCGCACTAAAGAAGAACAGAAGTCAACTTGATCTATTTGGGTTTGTCCTAACATAGGGATACTGTACCCCAAACGCGGCTGAGGTGTTGCTCAAGGGGCGGGGCCATCACATCCATCACTGGGCAAACACTGCAACAGACCGCAGATTACAACAGTACAGATTCTGCCATATTAATATGCTCAGGATATTTTAGGATATTACAGGATATCATAATATTATAGGAAATTGTAATATTACAGGATATTTTAGGATATTAGAACAGTAACAGATTATACCAGCTTGTTTTGACCTATTACAGTAATACATACTACAACAGTCACCAGCCGCTAACTAGCCATGGGTCATGCACCATGGCCGCCATGGCCTTTACACACCTCAGATGGAGGCTCTGGTGGAGCCAGCAGCTGTTTGCGGCATCTCCTGAATGCCTTTGATGTAATCCTTGGTGCAACGACCCTGGTTCAACGGTTCAACGGTTCCTTGGGGATCTCACATAGTGTAACATTAACTTAACCAGAAAAACTGAGGATAGCAGTATCATGAATATATATAACATATATACTAACTAATTAACCAGTATGATGTGGTTTTGAACCCACTGATGCCCTTGTGGCCAAATAGGAGTCGTTGTGGTACAAGTTGTCGTTTTGGTATGTTCAATGCGAACCCCTGTATCAATCAAGTGGCTGCCGTATTTTGGTGATGTTCTGAGGTGTTGTATATAAGTCTATCTCAGCAAATGTCTGGACGACCCCAAAATTGAAGGACAGGCCCGCCATGAAGCTGTTTTGTGGTCATTATTTGCTGGACGCTCCTAGGTGCAGGTCAAGAGTATAAACCTAAGTGCAATGGTTTGTTGGATTCCCTCGGTCTAGCAGCTTCCAAACGTTTTTTGCGTTATTCCACACTAATCTTGAGAAGCGAGTAGAAACAGAGCTTCGTCGCTATGTCAATTGAAATGTTTGAAGTGTCTACCATATATTTGAAATTGGGTTCTTCTATCTCCTGTCTGCTGTCACTTCTTCATCGATCTTTTGCAGGTTGTAAGCAGGCTGCAGGAAAACAACCCTGGACTCCTGGACAAATATCGAAAACTGTTGAAACCTGTGGCTGCACATGAGGATTCCGTACACCGTTCATATACACATACGCATGCTTCATTTGTATACTCCTGGCATGCCGGTCACGACAGTACTGAGACATGGATATGTATAGTTAAATATAATATATCCATTTGTACGTTATTTGCAGCGTTGAGAGCCGCAACCTCGTCACTGGACCCTGTCTAGCTATACATTTTTAGCATAACAATCTAGCACATACTACCAAAATCCTGTTTATGCACTGCCTATAGCTTACCTCACGCATGGTTTACCACTCATTGTTGGCCTTTATGCTACATTTTTGCTACCTATAAATTATATACTCAAAGCTTCCTATGCATACCTGTATAATCCAATTTATTATATATGCTTGGATGCAGTATATACCACAAATGTGTATATATATATTTACTTATATAACCCAACTATACGCAAATGTAAATACCCAAACATGGTATACCTATGTGTAGTATATACATTGCTTCATCGCTACCTATACACTCCTTACACGCTACATATACTACCTACACATGTTTCGTAGCGTATCTAAAAACGACTCATTGCACAGCGTGCCCATATACGATATACCTACGTATATACTCCCTGCAACTAATTCCCTAAATACTCTCCATACACTCCCCATAATATAAACTGCACATCAGCCACTTACATCTGCACAAACACTGCCCTTTGACAGGGGGGAGGAAACCATCTGGCTGAGGGGGGAGGTGGGGTGTGGTGATCCCTGCTCATATATACACGCAATGGAACATCCCATATTCAAGCACTCCCATGAACCTCAAAGAGCTGGATGCTGTAAAAATAAACATCGACCTACATTCGCAAGATCTGGTGTATGTACTCATGGAGCACAGGATCCAGCGCATGTTAGAAAAGGGTCTTAATCTTTGAACATCGCAGATTGAGACACCTCCAACAACCGGCAAATGTAGCACGCAGCCCTGCAAAAGGGCAAACACAAGATTCAAATCATCTGTGCAAAAGTGCGACCCAAAATGTTAGAGTAGATTTCACAAATAAACATCATCAATCATCATCAAAAAAAACGTCATCAATTTAACCAGCATCAAATCAATCATCATCAACTATCAGCAACGACGATCAACAACATCATATAATCATACATACAAACGTTAATACTGATTTTATCATCCATATGCGTATATATAGTTATAATAATTATGTAGAGAAGCCAAAGAATTCGTACACCCCATAGCCCATTCCAAATTCTTCCTTAGCATCTGCACCCACCACCGTGTCATCTTGTGCCATGGGATTGGCCGCTTCTTCCATGGTCTCTTTGGGCGACGCGGCCGCCTGCTTGGCGCTGCCTTTCTCAGCACGTGCCGATCGGCGATGGACGCTCCAGGTGAGGAGAACGCCCAGCACGGCCAACCACAGCCTACGGCGGAGTCCCAACTACCAGTTGGGGATGATAAACTTACCACCCTTTAAAATGAGGAATTTGGGGGATGGTTTAGGAAATGAGACTTACCATATTAAATGAGAATCCATGATAATGTCCTATCAAGGAGAGTATAACCACCGAATAATACAGAAAAATCAAGCAGGGTTTTGGTCACTGCTCATCTGGAGCTTTGAATATTCTTCCCAAAATGGTCATACAATGTATCAGACTTGCAGGAATTAGTACATCTAGGACAAACTGTAATTGTGCTGTCTCTAGTCTATGTTTTGAATTAAATTGTCGTTAAAGTTAAAACCAGAAACATGTACGCAATTGTATATATGTATATACACATATATATATAATTATATATATAATTATATATAATTGTATATATATATATATATATGTGTGTCGACATGAACAACATCAACTGTCTGTATCTCTAAACCGGCTCCACTAGTCTTGCCGAGGTGCACCCAAAAGCCGTAGAAGAGCCATTCAGAGCCCAACTGCAAAGAGACAATCAGCAAAGCCAACACCACCATCAAGGCGACCACCAAACCTTTCACTGGCCTCAGGCTCCGAAGGAGTAAGCACCCAATGGACCCTGGCCATTGCAATCTGTGTACAGCAGAAATATGTCAATGTACCCGAACACTCTTCAAACCACCATTAAGTGCACCCATCAAGAATGTGTATAGTTCACACTTGAGTGCCCAAGAATTTGCTACATTGGCTGGCGTACTGCAATGATTTCGAATCTCAGCCACTGTGCTCCATTAAGGGTCAAACAATCGCCCTTTGACCCACAGATTTTGGGTACAAGTATGTTCAGGCCGAGTCTTCTTTGTTTTGGACACCAAACTTTCATTGGATCGGTTGAAGGGAAAATCACAGGAAACCATGTTTATTTTAACCATCAAATACAGGGTTTTTCTGAAAGTGTTCCCTTAAACCAATCCAATGAAACTTTGATCCATACCGTTGGTCCATACCCCATATAATCCCAGATCTTTCGCATGGCTATGGCCTATGGCTTACCTTGATACCCTTCTGATTTTCCTCAGAATAGCTGGTGGTTGATTCCTACATATGGGACCAGTAAGTATCTATATTACTAGTAAAATCTATACTCCCAAAAACCATCACAGATCATCACAAGTCATCGTAAATCCATAAGTCATCATGTATCGACGTAAAATCAGCTAAAATCGCGTAAATCCAGACAATATTCAGTATGTATATATATATATATATACTATATGATATACTATATGATATACTATATGATATACTATATGATATACTATATGATATACTATATGATATACTATATGATATACTATATGATATACTATATGATATACTATATGATA
>Ga0126342_10017730_pt1 | contig 12283 bp, 7 predicted proteins | sample Cyp1metagenome_FD_92528 | JGI IMG/M metagenome (GOLD analysis project Ga0126342, IMG submission 92528) | Coral microbial communities from Lord Howe Island, Old Settlement Bay, Australia - Cyphastrea 1 metagenome | ecosystem: Host-associated > Invertebrates > Cnidaria > Coral ... | reverse complement strand
TTTTTGGGCCGAAGCTCCTGCGGAAGGCAGCTGATTTGGCCAAACCTATGGCGTAAGGACAGAACTGGCTGCTGCTGCACCGCGTTCAGCTGTGCACAGCCGCCACCCAAATGGTCCGCGATAAGAATCTATTCCCCACATTTTTTTTTCTTTATTGTGGATGATGGCGTTTTCCAGGGGATGAGAACTCAGAACGACCTGAAATTATGGTTGGTAAGGGGAATCACCGAATCACCCGGAAATGACTTTGGAAAATGGAGGGTTGAGCAAGCGGTCATTTGGTTTCCAGGTTGGGTCATGAAAGGCATGAGTCATACAGAAATGTGCGGTTTTCGAGACTGTTTAATTTGTACGTCTGAGGTTTGTAAGCCCAAAAGTTGTCCAAAAAGGTATTCAGACATGGCTGGCTGGAAAGTCATCCATTTGTAGATGATTTTCGATTTGAACATTGTGAATTTCCATTGCTAAATTTGTTTCCCAGATGGTATGGATCGTCGCACCCCCCGAAAGCGGTGCGGTCCTGCGGCCCATCGAGGGAATCTCACTACAGCAGTCAGAATGGGCACTATTTGTTAGGTTTCCCCAAAAGATAGAAGGGTCCTTCCGTACTATTTTGATAGTGGTTGTTTTTTCTATCTTTCTGGGGACTCCTACAGGCATTTATTTGCATCAACGCTTCTAGCATTGTATTTGTATGTCAAATAAGACATGTGCATCACAGATGCTTCATAATTCGGAAACCATCAATCTACTGTCACTGGGGTGTGTGCCACACTCATTGATTGAATATTATAACAATAAAAATATATATATATATATATTCATCTCATCTACTCATCTATGACTGTTTATAACGCAGCCTGCATAGATGGTGCTTCTGAATCGCGGATCTGGGCTGGCGATGAAACATGGAAAAACCATGGCGAAACCACAGGTTCATGAAACTACAGTACATGGTTCATGATACATACATTACTTATAATTGGACAACACCTTCATCTGGTTTCGAAACTACAAGTTATGCAGAGGAATAGTGGGTGTGATCCGATCTTTTGGCGTTGGTTCGTCGACCATGGCAGGTAGTAACGGGCGGCTGAGCGTGGGATGATTTGTGGCAGTACCTCTTGAGAAAGTATTTCAGGGTGCACATCAGATCACTGGACTAGGTGGACATAGCCTTTCTGATGTCAAGATTGGATTATTATGGATTATTCTCGTCCCGTTGTTTCTGTCCTTCGCAAGAGGACGTCGCATGTGCCAAGAATCGGAGTCTCCTGGAAGGAGCCTATCGTGAGTGGAGATTCACCTGAAGGGTTGAAGGGCAACTGATGGACAAGCGCGGGAAAAGGAAGGCCAGTTTTCCACTGGGTGGGCACCCTAAGCCACTTGATGGATGTCCAAAAAAATCAACCGTCAATCTATGGGATCCATACAGGGAGCCGGTAGCCTACATAGATATTCACTGCTACTTGTCCAGCGGATGTCCTGATTCCGTGAGAATGTGGTGGCAGGAGTCTGCGCGTCGGCAGCTTCCCATATTATATTTGAAGACCAATCGAAAAGAATCAAGTTTCATGAGGTCTTGATTATCACAACACACATCACTTCTATATCATATCTTCTATATCATATAATATAGATTCATATAGTGTCTCTCTCTCTCTCTGCACATATATGATCATAGGTGTGTATATATACTGTATATATATATATATATACATATATATACACATACATTTATATGTGTATATATGTAATTAATTACAATTATATAGACATATTTATACACACAGGGCTTGTTCAGAACATCTCAATCCAAGACATCCAAGCAATTTGTGGGAACAGCAGTCGGCGCCGTAACAACACTGGGGCCTTGAGGGCACCGGTTTGGACATTGCGGGCAGCACTAAAAAACCGCGCTCCCTGCTGTCAAGTTCACCTCGGCAGATGGTTTTTTTTGACCCAGGGGTTCAGGGCTGTTTGCCCGGGGTCACACAAGGGATCATATTGCCAAAGATGTTCAACATTTTGATGCACCAACGTGAAATGCTGTTGAAATGCTTCATGGAAGTCATGGTCGTCTTGACATGTCACAGCCTGGGCAGAAGTTCAGGCGACAGAGGTGTACGGTGTACGCTAAACCATGGCCTAGGGCTATCGCATCCCATAGCATCTCTTGGGTGGGTCAGTGGGTCCAAGATAGGGCGTAGATGGGTAAGGGGCTGAAGGCCCGTTAGTATAAAAATTGACGAAACTGTATGGGCCAAAGATCATTATTTACACGTGACTCCCTGAAGGTCCCCAACAATAAGGGTTTATCCAAGGCTTATTAGCCATTAACAACTAGGTTTACAAGATCTTTTTAAGCATGTATCGTTGGGAGGGTCGCCTTTGGGGGGGTTTGCCATACGCTGTTGGATATCGAACCTCTTTGGTGTTGTCAAGTAGTTTTTCTATTCAACCATTTGTGGGATGGTAATGATCCATTAATATATCCATTCATTTTCCATTCATTTTTAGTTGAATATCCCACAAATGGTTGATGGTACTGATATGATTTTTTTTGGTGAAACCACCAGCAAAGGTCAACCTGGGGCTTAACGGCTTAACCCAATCTTCCTGGCGAGGTCAAGTTGCCCCCTTGGGGCCAGTGCTTGGGCCCAGCAGCTGGTGTGACAGCCTTCACCATCATCCCACCCATGGGTATGCATGGAATCATATATTTGCAGTAGTATATCCACAGAATGATTATATAGTAATACTTGCAATGGTTCTTCATCATCATCATCATCGTCGTCGTCGTCGTCGTCGTCGTCGTCCTCGTCCTCGTCATCGTCATCGTCATCGTCATCGTCATCCTCATCATCATCATCATCATCATCAGCAGCAGCAGCAGCAGCAGCATCAGCATCAGCATCAGCATGAGCATCATCATCATCATCATCATCATCATCATCACCATCACCTTGCCTTGAGCTCAAACAAGTTTGCTGGAACAAACGCGTATTGGTCAAAACTAGGTCCCCTATGGATCCTGTTTAGTTCGAACGTTATCACAGCCTTGTGTTAAACCATCATGTTGTTTTTTTCCCCCAATTTGAACATGTTAAACGTTAAACTATCACGTAAGTATTACAGTAATCCAAATCATTGATGGGTTCTTTGGTTGAACCAAATTCACTATGGTCAAGCCACTCCGAGGACGGAGCCGCTGCAGTGCCGGGGCCGGGAGCCACTGTCCATTTCAGATTAGGCTAGTCATGGGTTTCTGGTTCGTGAAAAAAACCAGCTAAAACGAGGAAAAATGCGGATTCACCATCAACACATGGTGATTCAACCCATCAAGAATTTGGATTTGTCCATAGCGAAACATGCGGATTTAATTGCTTTTGACCATGGGATATGATGGGGAGATAACCAATGTTCACCATGGTAATGGCGGTATAATCAACAAGAACTTACATGGTAATCGGTTTTATGTGTTATGAACCCGCATCCAATGCTCACCCTAGATGAAGCTGGACCGATACCACTTTGAACACGTGGCCGATATTTGTATTTGGAGATTGCCCGTTGATTTGGGCTTCCTCTCAGATTCTGCTAAACTCATTATCATATAGAACTTGAAGAAGTGCCTGGATATGTATATATATATACACAATGCATATACCATCATATATATATAGACACGTTTGTATGCATGTGTATGTATATGTATATATATATACACTATATATACACACTATATATATATATACACACTATATATAGACGTCGATGTATTTGAAGTTCGGCGTCATGCTACTTAGAACCCGTCCAAGTTCAACTCACGATTCCTCCAGGTATTCACCATGTTTCGATTCACCAATCTTACTTACCAATCATTCCCAGCATTTCAATTCCATTTTTTCTCACCCAATATTACTTAATTAAAATATGTTTCAATCCAATTTTTTTCTGAAAAAAACTTGGGAGCTTCAACTTTTAAACCAATGTATGGTTGCTGACCGCCCTCCCCTCCATTTTTCGCTTCTTCAGGCTCTCGGCCCCTCCCTTGCCGCCCTTGGACCGTGCCGCTGGCAGCCTTGATGGTTCATCCTACTGATAGCCTCTAGGAATTTGTTGCGGTTTGCGAACTGGAAAATGCTCCCTCTATAGCTGATTTACAGATTTACCTATTAAAAATGGTGAACGTAAACTATTAAATTACCAGAGGGTTTTTCAGCAGGTTAAACAGGGGCAAGCCCGTCCAGTTAGGTCACTGGGCTTATATCCTCGGGGTGAATCACTATGAAAGCCAAGCTGATTCGGATTGTGGATTTCTGGTAATTTGCCAAGATGATATCCTTTCAAAATTGGTAAAAACTTAGTAAAAACCTATGAAAACGCGAGGTTCCTTTCGGAGGGGGAATGATTGGAATGCCGACATTTTAGCGTTTTCACCCCTGATTCACATGGGGATTCTATGGTCGAAACCGTGGGCTGCATCATGTTCATCCCAAACATATGGATGAATCCCTTGAGAAGCCAGCACAAACGCAAGGGGCGTTTCCCAAACCCAGCTGTTCCAACTGTTCCGGTCATAGTCCTGCCTCGTTCCGGTGCTCATTCCGCCTCGTTCCAATTGCATCTTGGGTCAGGTTATAGTTCCGGTCCGCATTCCGGCCCTTGTTCCGGTCCTCAGGTTGATCCTTGTTCTAAGTGTTGAGGTCATAGTTTCAGTCCTCATTCCGTTTCTTGTTGTTGCAATTGTTGAGGTGATGGTTCCGGTTCTTGTTCTGGTCGCGATTCTGGTCCTTGTTCGGTCATGGTTTGCAGATGCTGGGCTGGAGAGCAACTGGCCCATGGCCAGGTATACCAACATCACTGCCCGAGCATGTGATCGAGGACCTCGCTTGGTTTTGTGAGGGCGAACTTCCTGGTGTTTGAGAAATCTCTGGATTCTACTGTAACAGTCTAACAGTATTTTGGACTGAAGCGGGGGTCTGTTGAAGCCTAAGCATGTGATCGAACGAAAAGACATCACCTTGTTTTTCAATTTTTTGAACATGAGTCCCCGTCCGACTGTGATAAGGATCTGAACTCGCAGTGAATTTCCCAAGATTTTGGCAAGACACTTTTTTTTCCCTTAAAGGGTTTCAATCACGATTACAGCCAAGAATGGCCGAACATTTCAGCCATTCTCAGGCTAGTGCATTAGCAAGGGGAATCATCCAAAAATGGCGGCACGTTTCAACTATTTTCAGATTAGTGAGTTGTGAATTGCTACTTCTCCACCAGATATAGTAGGGCCATAAAGAACTAACAACAGTTATAGTGGAATATCATGGATATATCATGGATATATCATGGATATATCATGGATATATCATGGATATATCATGGATATATCATGGATATATCATGGATATATCATGGATATATCCGTGTGGCAGGCGAGGACTTCATCCGGAAGGTCGGTGGCACGAACCGAGATGGTGGAGGGTTTTTCCTAGGTCCTCAGTCATGGAGGTAGCCCCCACATCATCCTGGCGTCATGGACGACCATAGCTATTGAAAATGGCAATTTATAGTGGATTTTCCCACTAAAAATGGTGATTTTCCATAGTTATGTTAGTTTACCAGAGGGTACTGTACTGTTGAAAGCTATGGTGACTTTGGGGTCTTGCTGTTTGTTGAAAGCCCTCCTTTGGAAGCTCATATGGCCCCAGGTTCCATGTGTGATTTCGATGCTGAATATCTGTGTGCGTAGGCATGGGTATATCCTTAGAATCAATGAACTCCAAAATCCAATAAGTTCTGGCTGGCTATGATTGACGCTCCGCAGCCATTGGCTCCTTGAAACTCGCTAATCCATGGAAAACAAATTGCAGGATCCCATGCCGCGGGTTGGATCCCAGACAATCCTGGTAGCATGGACCAGTGCCCCAAAATGTAGAGGAGTTCTCCCTGGCAGTCTCACAGGTCTTCCACACAACTTCTCCAGGGCAGCGTGTGGCCCGAAACATTTGGCCAGTGACCAAGATTCTGCGCAACCCTGACGAAGGGTAGGTGAACATGGGTAGTTCTCCAGCCATCATTCGGACCATTATGTCCAGCTGGGAAAAAAACCGTTTGTTATGCAGTACATTTGAGGTTAGCCATGTGGGTATGGATCAATACCTATTAATACCATTTTTAGTGGGATGAACATCCATTTACCAGCTATTTTGATGTTCACCAGGGGTACAAGGTTTTGACACACTGCCATGTATCCCTAGCAGCAAAGCAGACATTGTGAGTGGGGCAAAATGCTGTGAACGACGGGCCGCTGCATTCCTTTGTGGGCTCGCAGGCCTAGAGGGGTTCGTGGAGCCTGGTTTCCAGCAGGGAAACATTGTGATTTCTGGGTCAAACGTGTCTGGTTGGTGGTTTCAACTACTTTTAAGATACATTTTGTGAAGCATACTTTGAGACCTATATTCTTTTAGAGGATGATTCCCATACTTTTTGATTATCCAATAGTTTGCAGATGACAAGTTTCACTCCCAGCTCCTGAACGTGGGGATGGAGGCTGCAGGCAATGACTGGCCAAAACCCTGCTGGATTGGTGCGGTACCGTTTCAAACATCTTCCAGACATGGGCGGTTAAGTATGATATATTCCATGACATTAATTACGTTTGTAATATTACGTAATCGCACTGTATTACTATTATAATTGCTAAATCATGATTATAATATTATTATTATTATTGTCATCACTATCATCATTATTATCATCACTACTATATCATCATTATCATCATTATCACCACTACTATATCATCATTATCATCACTACTACATCATCATCATCATCATCATCATCATTATTGTTGTTGTTGTTGCCACTGACTTTCAGATTTTGGGGGCTTGACCCAGCCAGGCTGCATGGATGAACTCCGAGCCGTCAGCGAGGATGAGGCGAAAAAATGGAGCAGACCTGGGGATGTAAGCCGTTGTTTATATGGCTTTAACATGTACATATATATATACATATGGTTGTTTATATGGGTATATGTATATATATATATATGTATATATATACATATATATATATATGTATATATATAATATATATATAACATATATGGATAGCCATGTAAATGTATACATAAATATCTATAAAAGGAACGGAAAAAGTACACACACACACATATGTATATATATATACACGTATATACACGCATTATTGTTGAAGTCCCCTGTTATCGTACAATATCCAATCATCTGGTGATGGGTTGTGACCAATCAATACCAATCATACGAATGGGGTAATGAACATCAATGAAAACAAGCTCTTTTGGTATGAAGATCAAGGGATTCCATTTTTTTAACTCCATGCTCTCACAAAATAGGTTGGTTCGGGAATATCACATGTATTTCTAGTATATACCTTGAATCAGTGGAAAAGATAATTGATCGACTATCACCATGCTTCAGTGAACACCCAACGTAAACACCGTTGTCCTCCCATACGCTTTCTATATTCACAGGTAGAGTAACTCTCAAAAGGATAGAACATATAAACTTGTTATTTCCTACATATTTTGAGAGGATCATACTTCTCTATCTTGTTTTTTGGGTTGCAAACGACATGTAGTGGCGCACCATCGCTACCATGCCCTCGCAAGGCGGCCCAGATGCCGAGTTGGATCTTCACCTTCTGGAGGTGTGTCTGATGGGTTTCAAACCGATGGAATGAGAACCACCTATTTTCAGGGCCAAGTTGTTTCACATTTTTTTATTGCTTCAAAAACATCTTTTTTTTCCATGATTTTCTGAGATGATGAACGGCAAAGAGCCCACTAAATGGGATGTCCACTGTTCACCCCCCTCCTTTTTGCTGCTAAAACCTAAGTTTTGCTGGTATTACGCACCACTTCTTGCTGGTTAGGCACCCAATTTGTGGTTCAATCCCAGCCCAGTTTTCCCAGCAAAGGTCCATGTGCAATGAAGGCCGCAAAGAGGACGGGGCCGGGCCAGTGAAGGTTCGGCGGCTGGTTGGATATTGGGGTTATAACCCAGTGATAAAGAGAGGAACCACCAAAAGATAGAAGAGTTATATACCATTATTTTACTGGGATTCCATTTTCTGCCTTTTTGGGGGTGGCCAAAAAGGATAATCGGGTAATGCCACGAACTGGGGCCTTACAATCCAGAACTCCTCCACCACTGCTATACTGGAGGAAGTGGTGTATAAGTTCTCCACTCTTATGAATTGATATCTCCATTCCTGACATTCCTGGTTGAATTCCTGGTTTGTTCCCCACGGGGGCTCCCCAGGTTCACATCCAGGACACCACAGGTTTTGGTCGTCTAGTACTGTTGTACTTGCATCATCTAGCATCATCCCATGCTTGAGTATTCAACATCGACACATTCCTACATATGCCTTATTTGTAGAAACACATAAACACATACGCAACCACAAACACAAACATAGACAGAGACAGACAGAGACAGAAATATCCAGAAACCAGGCGTGAGTCGACACGGAAACCGATGGTTGCAATGGAATCCATGGCCAAGAGCTGTCAGGAAACGGCCAAGAGCTATGCACGCACCTTTGCAATGCTCTTCAGAGAAGATCAAAAGGCGAGGAAAGAAACAGCTGCTTTGAGACCACACTTACAGAAGGCATTAGAGCCACGATGAATCCCTCAATCATTTCTGCGATGTCTTGAGGATGTTTTGGTGTGAACCGCACTTGTACTAGTACAGCTGGCCTTACAACATCTGGCTTTTGTCTGAAAGTCGGGTTTTGGGTCAATCATCAACTTATCCAGACTTATCCAGATGATTTGATGACCATCACTGGGGGTATAGACAAACCCATCTTTCAACTCCATTTTTTTTGGTTGAATCCACATAGCTAGAGCTATCTCCCTAGGCACCGTCCGAAATGGCCTCGCAAACCTACTTCGACCTGGTGAAGGCTGTGGAAATTGATGGGTGCAGGAGAGTTGCGGGAGATTGATCCACCGGAAGTGGGGATTCCAGACATATACATAAATAAATATAAATATATTGAAAATGATGTTAAAATATCATGAATCTAGAATGTGAAAAGACCACTCATGGCCTCATCATTTCATGAAAGCTTGACCAGCAGGAGGGTTGCCAGAGCTGTCACCAATGGAAGCATCATAGAAGCTTTCTTCATTCTAGCATCCAATCAAAGATGTTTTTTGCTGCGAAACCAGGCTATGTTTATATTTGGGGATGTGGTCAAAACCAGCTATGTATATTACCATATGTTGGGGAAATAAGATCCATTAACCAGCTATGACTTAGGCTTTTCCATGCGGATCCCTGCGGGTGCCTGCGGGTCCCATCCTTTTGACTCATCCCCTAGGCGTCGCCCAAAAACAAGAGCGGGCCAAGGGCTGAGATTCCAATTTTTGGCGTGGAAACAAACGAATCTGGGTGAGATTCCATGAGATTCCATGAGATTCCATGAGATTCCATGAGATTCCACTATTTAGTTGCAAGACATGAAGACTGGAGCAGTGGATTTGAGAAATCGCATGGAGCAGTGGTGGAACATGCTGAATTCCACTTGAAAAGGTGACGGGAAATGGCCGAGGAATGGGCAAAGATCGGCCTCGGTCGCTGCCTTTCAGAAGTTCTACAATGCGATTCAGGCCGTGGGTTGTTGACCCAAAATGGTGACAGGCTTTGTTGCCTGGTGGGTTGAAGACTTCAATTTTACTGCAAAAAACCACAGGAAAAAACTGCCAGCCGAATCAGTGCCTACCACGGGCTTGCTAGTGTGGCATGCCAATGCAATATGGTCGTGCCAACATTCACAGTCAAGTCACAGATCCTCAAATGTTCTACGACACCTCTTTTGCTACGACACCTGTATTGCATACAAAAGACTGGAAAATAGATGATATAGATGTAAATACTGTAGTTCTTGACACTGTGTAATACCTGTATATGTATATGTGTGTCTTGTTTTTGCATCCTTGGTGTGGATAGAATATCCCCAAATCTTTGAACGGTTTTTCGGTTGTGGATGGCCCAACCCAATATTCCACATGGGTATGGTCTGTCATCGAATTGGTGCCATTCTTTGTTTTTTTTTTTAATCGGAAAACCTACAGGAAGCGATGCTATTTACGTATTTATCCAATTAGTATTTTAGGAAGTTCCTCTACATTTTTTCCCTTCATCCAAGTCTGAATGGGTGTGTCCGAAAACGGGGCATACCCTTAATTTCTGGCAATTTTGATAGACAAGAACGATGATTTTATCCAGTGGATATGGGGTTTTCCAATTTCAAAACCCAGCGGAGCCCTGGCCCAAAGCAGCAAAGTTGGTTTTTTTTAGGGGGATGGTCATGAATTCATAGGGATACCAATATGCCCATTACAGGGATACCAATTCATGGTGGGATAACCGAACCCCTGGAAGCTTGGCATGGTCAAATGTCATAATTGTCAGAATGGGATGGGGACATAAAAAAAAGCAGGCAAGCACCATATTTCATGGGAAAAAAGTCCATGGCTTTCCTGTAGATTCTTTAGATATTCCCTGCAAATCCATGGTAAAAGCACCTATTGATACGGTTTTCTAAGCCATGGTCTCATGATGATCCCCTTGAAATCAACCCAGCACGGCACGTTTCTTGCGTTTTGCAGGGAGATGTGTCAAAGCTGGACGAACCTGATGAGGATGCCAAGTTTTGCCAGGCTTTTTGGGTGCTATTCACCTAGCAGTTCACCTCCGAAACGACAGCAAGGGGTCATACATGGGCTCCAAAGGTCGAACAAGTGTTAGTTGGTCTTAGTTGGCTTCAAGTGTTTTGTTTCTTTGTTTCTTACTAGTTTCTTACCTTCGTGGCTGGATATCTCAGAAAGTGGCACAGAATTTCTTTCGCTGCCTAGTTGTTGGATGACTCAATTCATGTACTAATCCCAATAATGTGGGTAAGACAATAATAAACCATGCCCCAAATCACTGAAAATAGGTGGTATAAACCATTCCCAAATGGGTGGTTTATTCTTGTTTTACCCACATTAATAAACATTAACAAACACTCCCAGTTCTGAATCATTTTGGAGGGGCATTAAAAAAATATCACATTAGCGGGTACAACATACGAATGCAAAACCAATGTGAGAAGGTAAACCTAAAATAATCATCTCAACCATCCCAGAATTTTCCGTATCATCCCATAGTAAAACCATAACTATCTGGGTAAATTATAGTGACCTCACGTCGTGACCTCACTATAATGATGGTTTAATTGTAGAGCTTCGCACACCGGCGATGCCTGTAGGGGTCGGGGGGGGAAGAGAGAGGGGGATTTCATCTGAACTAGGTAAGAATCGTCATTGTCGTCGTTGTCGTCGTTGTCGTTGTTGTCGTTGTTGTCGTCGTCTTCGTCGTCGTCGTCGTCATCGTGGTTGTTGTTGTTGTTGTTGTTGTCGTGTTGTTGTTGTTGTTGTTGTTGTTGTTGTTGTTATAGCTGTTGCTGCTTGGTCCTGTTGTCGTTGTCGTTGTTAACTTTGTCGTTGGTACTTTTTGCAAACTCCCCAAAATCGTCAAAGCGACGGTTTTTGCAAACCCCCAAAAAGCGTCAAATAGGCGGTGGTTTCGCGATTTTTCACGTTCTCGGAACAAAAAAACACCGTAAATGCCGATGTTTTTGGCTCCGCGCCAACGCAAAACCACGGTATTTACGAGGTTTTGAGCCTCTGCTAGCAAAAATCACGGTATTTACAGTATTTTGTGGCCCGGGAAACTATGAAAAATTGACAAAAAATCGACAAAAAACGCCCAACAAGGACCTCCAAAACGCATCTTCGAATTTTACCTTCTTTTTTTTCCCACCCCGAACCCCGAAAAACGTGAAAACCCCAGCAGGCTGAAGGATTTTAGGGGAGGGTCGGCGGCAGGGGCGCGCCCCCGGGTAGCTAAAGCTATGCTCAGCTTCCACCACAAACGGCGAGGCATCGCCGGATTTAAGCGCTTACGCACGACAGCCGGCCAGGGGCCCAACTATGTTGGCCCATTATGGCCCATTTTGTGGCTGTCTGTTGGCCTATGTTGGCGCATGTTGGCCTATCTTGCGGGCAATGTGGGCCCATCTTGTGGCTATGTTGGCCTATGTTGGCCTCATGTTGACCCATGTTGAGCCAAAAGATCCGAAAAATGGGAACAGCAAAAAAACACTGTAAAACGCAGGATATTTTGATGGTCGGCGGCCTATCTTGGGGCTATGTTGGCCCATCTTGGGGCTATGTTGGCCC
>Ga0126342_10017729_pt1 | contig 12284 bp, 15 predicted proteins | sample Cyp1metagenome_FD_92528 | JGI IMG/M metagenome (GOLD analysis project Ga0126342, IMG submission 92528) | Coral microbial communities from Lord Howe Island, Old Settlement Bay, Australia - Cyphastrea 1 metagenome | ecosystem: Host-associated > Invertebrates > Cnidaria > Coral ... | reverse complement strand
TTCAAAATCAATACCCGAGGTCTTCAATCGAAAACCGAGGTTTTCTTATTTTTTCCGAAATACCTCAGGTTCTTGCGTTGACCCGAAGAATTCTTAGGGTTTTGGTTCTCCAGGTATATATATATATAATGCCGATATAAGCCGATTCGAAGCCTCCTCGAGGCTCCAGTCCGCTGCTGGTCCCTGAGGGCAGTCTGCCTCGGCTGCGAACAGTTGGTAAAACTTCTGATGTGGCTCTAGCGTGGGTCAAAATCCATCTGGGGCCCCAAAAAATCCCCAAAAACATATTCAAAAGCATCCAGAATCCTAGAGATCTGCTAGAGTTTTAAGGCCTTTCTGATGCTGTTTATACCATCCAGCCACCATTCATGGCTTATATGATGTTATATGCCCACTTTTTGGGTTAGTGAACACCTAATTTCAAATGATTAGATCGTGTGACATATCCATTTTACATCAGTTGCATCCTCACTTTTGGGCCGGTGCCAACTCCCCATGCAGTTAGATATCTATCATGTCAAACTGTCAAACACAAATGTCTTCAGCTTGAGTCGCAGGCCGACTAATTTTCTTCGGTGTGTCTTATGGTTCCGAAAAACTATAACGAAAAGCTGATGGCTAAGAACTTCCCGTTCCATGGGAAGTGCTGCATCTGACACCCACCAAGAAAACTCAAAGGAGTTGTCGGATGCTATTGGGTACCCTCTGGTAAACTAACATAGCTATTGAAAATTGCCATTTATAGTGGATTTACCCATTAAAAATGGTGATTTTCCAGAGCTATGTTAGTTTACCAGAGGGTATACACGGGTATATGATGCACCCATCAAAAGCCTGGTAGCTTGGACTAAGCTTTGCTGCAGGTCTGTCCCAAATTCTTTCCTGGTGCCATGTTCTCCTGTTTTGACAGTGGGTAGTGGAAAAACAATGTTGGATACTGTTGGGTATTTAGATGTTACGACATACAGGCGTACTATTGGGAAATTAGATGCTAAGAGATATCAAACATACTTGATACTTTTTGATACTAAAGTGACGTTGATCCAATTGTATTCGACATACTATTGGGTATGCTAATGGATGTTGGATACTATTTGTCCGATACCACTACATATTTAACCTTATCCATCCTTACTATGGATTTTGTTGGAAATTATGTTATGTTGGACACTATCTAATACCATAAAAATACTCATATATCTATATATATATATATCATACAAATAGTATAGGATAGTATATATCAAACATGTTCGCTGCAAACCCTAGGTTTGCCCGCGGCGAATCCCGCAATGCTCAAATCCCTGAGTAGGGTTTAAGTTGTTTACCTTCCAAAACAACAAACCCTAAAACCCTAAAACCCTAAACCCTAAAACCCTAAATTAAGACCCTATATAAATACTGAAAACTTAAAGTCAATTTATCACTGCGTATAGCCAGTGTTTTCATTCATCCTCTGGTGATAAGTATGTCATATTGTTTAGATGTGTTGTTTTTTCGTGTGGGCGAACCCGGGCTTTGGAGGGAACATGTTCAATACTATTGGATACTATTGGATACTATAACAGAATAACTTTGGTAAAAAAATACTATACTGGTTGGTGGTTTCAACCCTCTTGAAAAATATTAGTCAATGGGAAGGATAATCCCATACATTATGGAAAATAACAAATATTTGAAACCACCAACCAGTATACTATTGTTTTGAACCACCGATTTTCGTAGCGCCAAGACACTTTATGTGGCTTGGGCGGCGCAGCCTGCCGAAGGGAATACCGCAGTTTTGTGGTTAGTTTCTGCTGCTGGATCCACGTGGAAAAGGGGCGTCTTTTGGGCTTACATTTTAAGCTTTGGTTGGGCTCTATGAATATTCTAAGTATATATATATATATATTAGTGCTTGCAATAAAGAGTCAAGATTTATCCAATCCAGTCGAACTTTATGCTACTTAAGATAGAAGTTGGGACCGGAGTTGGAGGATTATGACTAAATATAAGGCCAAAATCTTGACATCTACATGGCTTTGTCATGGTGCGTCCCCAATGGTCATTGCATGGCAACAATGATTCGATACACATGTCTATTGGATAACATTGTATGAAACATATTGAAAAATGGTGTACCCCCAATGGTCATTTAATTTCTTTTGTCTCTCGTCATTTAATGGCATTGGATCTTTGAGTAGACCACTTTCAGACAAGCCCACGTGGCTAAAGCGGGATTTCTTTTCACTTTTACAAGCGGCGGTAGTTATGGCGATCAAATCACTGACAACATCATGTAGGTTGCAGGATGAAACTTGACCAGGCAATGCCCTGGTAGAACTACAGTACCATAGACTCAGAGAACATACGTCGCTTCCAAAAACTTTTCTCAGGATCAAACCGCCCAGTCGAGTCACTTTGAGACGGGGACTGGTAGCTGGGACTGGTGTCTAGCCGAGCCGAACGCAGCACTCAACTCCTTAAAAAAAGACATGGCGACGGTCATAACAGGTCCATTCAACTGCTCAACCTCAAACTTTGGATATAAACCTACATTCTCTATTAATCTTGGCTTTCAGATCTATTCAGTATAGATTTATCAGATGTTCCCCCAAAACAAAGAATACCCTCTAAAATTGCAATTCTAATTTGGCATTTACTATGTGTAGATCATTTTCTTAGGGCTTTCCCCATGAATGTTTCCCGAAACTGCGAGCATCTTTTCAGCTTCCCCCCAGAAAACAAGAAGGCTTTGGGAAAAAAAATCCTGTAATTTCACACATATACCCTCTGGAAATTTAACATAGCTATGGCAAATCACAATTTTTAATGGGAAAATCCACTATAAATGGCCATGTTCAATAGCTTTTTGTATGTTTACCAGAGGGTATATACCTTTGTCTGATGAGAACAAACAGTTGGAACTTCTCCATGGCAGCCACTTTGTGTTTTTCCCTTCCCGCCCGCCTCCTTGAGCGGCTCCGGTGGATAACCTGGCGAATTCTTTGTCCAGTTCATTGGTCATTTAAAGAGAAACAAGAAACCAAAAGACGTGTGTCCAAGGGGTAGCACCTCATGTAGAAAAGAAACAATCAGAAAATATGAGTTACTGTATCTAGCAGATGTTGTCTTCCCACTGCTTGATACCCTCTGGTAAACATACAAAAAGCTATTGAACATGGCCATTGATAGTGGATTTTCCCATTAAAAATTGTGATTTTCCATAGCTATGTTAAATTACCAGAGGGTAGATAAGAAGAGGGGTCTCCCCCAGTTTTCTGGGTAGGTGGCGCCTTGAGCGTCTTCGGCATCCAAATAGGCCAGCATGGACTGCAAGGACGGTGGCACCGAAGCTTCAGTGCCTCTTCAGCCCGTTGTTCCGTCAAGGGGAGTGGGAACATGGAGTGGGAACGTTTCCAACACGGATGTGGAAAATCCATGGTTTCCCAAAGAATATGATCTACAAATGGTGGGTTTTCCACATCTTAGTTTACCTCAAGGTACATGGAGGTATTTTTTTAGGTACTAAGTGAGCAAACACTCCCATATCGGTTGTGATACCTTTAACACAAACTCAAATATCCCAAGTCCACTCCTTTCTACTTTGGTCTTCAGATCAATTTGTCGGTTACTCATGTGATATTGATAACCTGATCCATTGACACATACCACAACCATGGAGGATCTCCAAGCAATAAAAATGACAAAAAATCACCAACCAAAAAAAAGAGGAAATGGGGGAGTTACCCCTTATCTAACTATCATTCTACTGACGTCTTGGAGCTCGATATACATTGATATAATTCATCCAGATCCCATTAAAACAATGTTCTATTTAACCAAGTACATCCATGATCGTTTTGCCTTGAATGGTCCTTGGTCATGTGGAGAACTGACCCTGTCAATCGTTGTGATGGGCATTGAGGTAGTGAACGTTCAGTATGTCCAAGAGTTCAATGCTAGACTCTGCTACATCATTCATGCAGGACATACATGTCATGTTTTATCTGAACATTGGGTAAACCCTCAGCAATTTCAGTCGGGAACATTACTGCTTGGTGCTATATACCTACCCTCTGAGAAATATGAAAGTCCGTTGGGATCATTATTCCCAACTGAATGGAAACATAAAGCAGTAAAGCATGTTCCAGTCACCACCAACCAGTTTTTTAATTAACCATTATGAACCATCATTAACCATCATTATCCCATACTATATAAATCAATGTTCCAGTCACCACCAACCAGATTTTCCGTTGAAAAAAAAACAGGGCAAAAAACAGGCCATCGCCTCTACGGAACAGCAGTGAACAATTCACAACCGCATAAGTCAAGTACAGCATGGTCACAACGATCGGCTGTTATAGTGTATAGTAATTCGTATAGCATGGTATAGTAGTATATGGTGTATGGTATATGGTATATGGTATATGGTATGTGGTGTATAGTATAGTAGTAATTGACTAGTGCCATCTAGTGCCTAGCATAGCTCGACTAGTGTGACTACATAGATTTACAACATACATTGCACATGATATATTCTACATGCTACATGTCTAATTTGTCTACACATTCAATCAGAAGCAAAGATCATGGATGATAGCATAGTGGCAGCAATACTGGAGACGTTGCAGTCCTTTCTTCCGAACTCAAGGCGACCCATCCAGGAATTGCCAGGTGTCGGATCGCGACTCTCCGCGTTGCTGTTGTCATGTCTGCCCAGCTGCTCCCTGAGGAAAACCGCCCTTGGACGTCCAAGTTCGGCCAGGTGTGAACACCTGGTAGCACAATCGTCGATGCCCTGAAACGAACAAGGGGGCTTGTAACATAACCCATAGGATCCATGTATGCTATATATGGTAACATTTACCATCAATATACCCCCAATGTTAGCATATATATACCATACATGGATCCTATGGGCAATACATGCCAATCGTTTGAAGTTTCAAGCATTTAACTATCCTTCACCGATCGATTTTCCCATAAATTTCACGCTGAAATCCCAATATGTGTGTTGAAATATAACACTGAACAGTTATTCACCACTTGTTTACATACACTAATTAATTATATAGTTTAGTAGGTTTTTACTTTTTGCAGGGTCCTATAAACCTTGTTCAATCTCAAATTTGTGATGCTTCACCACCCTTCGGCCCTTCGGCCCTTCGGCCCTTCGGCCCTTCGGCCCCGCTTTCCCCAACTGAGCCTTGCTCCAAGCGTCGCACACGGAAGACGTTGCCTTTGGCAGGCTCACTCGCTGGACGTTCGTGTTTTACAGGATACAATAAATCTATGTGAAATAATCATATTATGTGCTGTTGTTGTCATTATGGTCATTATTGGATATGGACTGAACATCATCCCATATACCAGTTGGTTTGACTGAAAATGGCTATGGAATTTTGATACAGAATTGGATATAATGGAAAACCAAACAACACATGATGATACGCAATGTTTAACCCTTTGATAGGGACATTCTGATTAGACAACGGATGATGGATGGAATGGGGTACCCAATTTTCAGAGAAACTCATATGAGCCAATGGGGGTTATCAGTCGAATATTTGCAAACAAGTATGATAATATATGGTAAATAATAAATTTGTATCAGTGATTGGGAATGCTCTGCAACTGTGAAATAGCCGCAAAACGGGAATTCACATGTGCTGGTTTCCTTCCCAAGGTAACGATGGAAACGATGGACATAGAAAAACATCAGTAAACCCGTCAAACAGCTGGGAAATCCTGACCTGTGTAGTTTCATGGTGCTGGCCTGTTAGAGGCACATGATTGGGCGATGTTTGAAATTTGGGGTGCAGGTAGCATCAGGTAACAGTACCGAAGTAACTGCAGTATATACCAAGCATGGCTGATCTGGGGGATTATCCATGGTTATTATGTCAAATAACAACAGGAAGAGTATTTTCAGCACCATCAGCAACACTAACAGAATTGTGATCAAACGTATTCTCCACAGCAACAAAACATGAGGGTGATCATGACCAGTCATAGATAGCCACAATGTGGTAGCCCAGCGTGGAATAGCTAAGTTGCTAACTAAGTTGGTAAACATAACTAGGCAAAGTGTTGGCTTTCTAGAAGACATATCGAATCATCATTTTCCTACATACAAACCTACATGTTTCTACTGCAGTTATCATTAATTCTCCGAGTTGTTGTTTTTTTCCGGAAAATTGCCATCCCCCCCAAAAAAAAACAGGATCTCTGGTCACCCACCAGGCGTGCCGCCTCCGACCATCATCTCTGCCGTATCCTGGTCCTCGTCGGGTGGAGCCTCTGGTGGATCCCGTTGACGCAGGAGTTCGGCCACGGGGGGGTGTTCCTGGCGCCGGTGTACGGTGAGCATTTTTGTATTATATACATTTATATACATTTTTATACATTTATATACATTATACATTTATATACATTTATATACACACATATACATAATATATTATAGATATTATACAATTATATATGTATATAAGATACAAACGTATTATGATTATAAACTTGTACATATCTTATCTATGGAGAGGGACATTCCTTATAGGGACACTCCTAGAACATTCCTTTTCATTCATTTTAATTCCAAATAATTCAATGTCGTTCCACATTGTTGGATAAATTATTTTAGAGTTTCTTTTTGAGTTGTTGAAATGTAAGTGTTTTTTTGAAGGTTTGAGATCTGTATGTTTTGTTTTTAGTTTTTTTTTTGGATAGCAATTTTTTGGAGTCGCCCTGTCAGGGGTAGCCCAGGGCTCTTTAGTGAACATAGAAATAATTATATAATCCTGCTATATTTTATAGATATGTAATATGTATATATATATAAACAAGGTGCAGGTATATGTATATTATATATATAATATTAGACTAGATGATTGAAAACCAGCAACCAGAGTTGGTTAGTTGTCACTGTTGCCACTATCATTTCCCAGTCTTCACTCTGTTGTATATCGCCCTTCGCACCATTTAACCACCATCTCAAGCAATGTTAAAAATCCTGCAAAACAGAACGATTACCCTCTGGTGAACCAACATAACTGTGGATAATTACATTTTTTTAATGGGCAAATCAACTATACATGGCAATTTTCAATAGCATTTGGATCCCCCGTTTTCTTGGTGAAAATCCTTTCTGATTGGTGAACTGGTATCCTACCTTCCCACCACAGCAGGCCACCTCCCACTGCTTCTTGTCGGGGGTTTCCCATCCACAATGGAGTATTTCCATATTGCTCAAGAGATTCCTTATCAATAAGTGGATTTTATATCACTCATTAAGTATAATTTCTATTTGTATATGGCCAACCAAATCATCAATTGAGGCGTATGTTCTTCTCTTTACACATAGTCATTTCATGAATGTCATATAATAAGTTTTACACGGAGATTAACAGCACAGCATATTGTCCCCATCCCCCATCATCCATCTGGGTAAATTATAATATTTCACTAACCTGAATCTTGCGGCCATTTGGGGATGATTTCCCTAAAATAAACTATGATTCCAGTGAGGGAGACCAGTGAGGTCGTTATAATTTACCCAAATATATCCCCATTATCCCCATTGTTGATGGTTGAATTCCACTAGATCCCATTAAACCAGCATTAATGGAATTTACCATATATTAAGTTATATTAACCATATATTTTCCCAACATCCAACCCCCATCCCCATCCCCCCCCACACCTCCAGCTGCTTCACCGCCATGGCCCTCTGCTTCCGTTCCGCCACTGCCATCGCTAGGCTCTCCCGCGTCGAGCTGCTGGGCCGAAAGCGCCGGGCTGAGGCGCCGTCTCGGTGGGGCCGGGAGGAAACTGGGGAGCTGGGGATTTTTGTTCGGGAAATGCGGTGAGAAAAGGACTACCCTGTGGTAAACATAGAAAAAGCTATTGAAAATGGCCATAGAAATAGTGAGTTTTCCCATTAAACATGGTGATTTTCCATAGCTATGTTAAATTACCAGAGGGTATCAACTCTTGGTGACACATGCTTTTTTGATTTTGGAAAAAAATCATTGAAATGAGGCAAATGAGGGATGCTTTCACCAAGAAGTGGACTGTAGCATGTTTTATCTAAAGTGCTTTTGGTGTTTGAGGATTTCCAGAAAAAAAATATGTCATCTCATTAGTCAACACGTTGGCAGCAAAGAACTAGAAATCAAACTGAGAAATCAGCAATTTGAATGTGGGGAAACCATGGAAATAGAAAAGAAGGACAAGGATGTGAAAAAGCATGGGGAGTTGTACTGACCTGGGCCAAAAAAAACAACACGTCAAACAAAAGCAGCACATCACGGGCACATTTCAACCCCAAAACAAACCATGAACACATTGTGGCATGCTGTGTTTGATCCCCAATTTTGTGACCTCAAAATAAAAACGAAGAAAGGATGACCAGTCATAACTTAAAATCAGACCTTCCCCAACCAATCATGTCCTCCTAATTTCCTAATTCTAAATACCTTCCAACGAACCCCTTCGGTGATGTCTTGGGCCTATTTTGACTGTCAATACTGGGGGCATTGAGTTTGTCACAGAGAAATAGTTAACTTATGACCTTCAACTAACAATATCCTAAGATTCTGAAAAACAAAACACGAACTATGAAGTAAGGTCTATCTAACCTTAATCAATCCTTAACCCAACCAGCTAAAATATCCCAAAGTGCTCTTCTCTCCTTTTTTTTTGGGGGGGGGTTCCTTGTGATCCCCCCAGAATCCCGTGGCTTCTCAGCATGTTCCTCTTGATTTGATGGCCATAAACCCACCAAAAAGACCACTGGTGCCGCGTCACTGAAGCGTTCCGGCCGCTCAGAGACCTCCGGCGCGGCTCCTGGCACTTCGTCATCGGGGATGGCCCATTTATAGATGTAGCTATCCAGAATGGTGATGTTCTATAGTGAAGTTAAATTATAAAAGGGGTAGTTTAGAATATGTTGTATTTTAACTAAACTGGTATATAGAAACATCAGTTTTCATGTGGCAATTTGGTTGGACAACTCGATTCACAGCTCCAACTAGTTCCATATTTGAAAAGGAACATGGATACCTATACCACCAAATAGATCTATAAACATGAGGGATGGTTTTGATGGGTTCAAAATAAATTTGATCCAAATTGATTCATCTCACCCAAAATAGTGTCATGTTTCAACATCTATGACAAACTAATATGATCTCCGAAGTTTTGTGCTTACATTCATATGAGTAACTATACCATACTAGTTACTATACCATTGTGTCCAAAAATGTTCCGCCCATCGAGGGAGTTTGATCCAACTTTTGAAACAGGAACAATGGACCCATAGCTTTTCAATAAACACTACTTTTTGTACAATGTGATCTCCAGCTCATAGATTCCAAGTTTCAAATCCTTCAAACTATTTATTGTTGGTTTGCTATGTGCGTAGAAGATGTGATAACATCCCCAATTCCACGAGTCGAAATCGCTAAAATTAATGGTTGTTATTCTTGATATATTCTTGATTGTTTTCCGCTGTATAATGGCGTAAAATGGCCCGTTGTGGTCAATTATGACCTGTCACCTATCATCATCAATTACCCTCTCGGAATTTGTTACATATCTACAGGACATCCTTTTTTAGTTTGGGAAATCATCGAACTGAATGGCGCAGTTGGTTTCCATACAAACTGCTAAAGTACGATTGGATAACATGTTTGATCCACGTGGAAACGTTTGGTGTTCAAATCATGTGGCATGACATGGCATGACACCTTGCTGCTGGCTCAGATGTTTCACCCATCATCATCATCATCATCATCATCATCATCATCATCATCATCATCATCAATTTCAATTGTCTGTACAATGCATCAAAGGCTTGTTTTTGTGTTTTTTTACTTGCCCCTAGGTTCCCAATTTAATAGGGGGTATGGATACCCCTAGTTCCATCGTTCCCTCCTCACCAAGCACTGGATAGGTTAAAACCCATGGTCAGACAAAACCAATCCAATCCAATATTTCCGTATTAGATTTATGATGGTCCCATTTGATATGATAGGGATCATAACTATGATGGCTACACATCAATATCATATACATATATATATATATATATATATGATTTTCCCCTATGTCCCTACGATGTGTTGGTTGTATGATGATCCCGTATATCCCACATTTCTGTCTGGGTCAACGCGCTCCTCGTCGCTGTGGCCGCTCCGGCCGCGGCTCCGGCGCCGGCGCCGGAGCCCGCGGCTCCGGCGCGCGCTCCGGGGCCACAGAAGCCACCGGGGGGCGGGGGTCCTGGCGCAGGGGTTACTCTTTGGTAGTCAAACATGACAATGAACAAATCCACTATAGATATCCTATAGATTACCTTAATTTATAAATCGTCCTATCGAAACCTCCATTTACAGTAGGGATTTCTACGTTTGTCACATTTGATTACCGGAGGGTACATGGATTTACATGGCGTCATGGCAATTGAAAAAATCACGTAGTAATGCGCCGGATGCAACATATCTTCCCGGCTTCCCCCTGACCAGGCAGAGTTTGCCTCTTCTGCTCGTTGGGTACCTAAGGACCATGGTCACTATGTCCACGCGGTCCCGGTTGATTTGGAAGATCATGACGATAAGTATTGCCATGATAGCATATATAGTCGATTATATATATATATCTGGGTAAATTATAATATTTCACTAACCTGAAGTAAGGCCATTGGGGGATGATTCCCCTTACAAGCCATGATTAGGATCTATAGGAATTATATAACACTAACTATAATCATTAGTCATTAGTCATCTAAACTATAACGGTTCTTATAGTTCACCATAGTTAGAAATAAGTTCTTTTATATGATAACGTAGAGTAATGTTATAATAACAATTAATAACAATTAATAACATATAATCACCATAAACTTCAACTGCCAGCCGTGCTCCTTGGCTTTCGCCGCCGCCCGCTGTACCGGCACCGCCTTCGGCGCCGGCGCCGGCGCAGGCGGCGAATCCGCTGGCGAATCCTCCTTGGGCTCCAGGAAGCCCGGCACCAAACCTGCCAGGGATAGACCATAGCGGGGAAATCCCTAGGAAAACCTAGGAATTTCCAGGGAAAAATGGAGATTTCCAGCAATTTCCAGCAGAAATTTGATGATTTCATGGAGAGTTCTATGGATTTCTCCCATAGAACAAGGTAAAATTTGTGATTCAAGCAAGAATAACTGGAGATGTGATCGAGACAAATGGGTTTAACCAAAAAAATCAATCTGCAAAAAATGGGAATAACTATGGATAGGTAGACCATGTAGTTAAACAGTGGGTTTATTGAAGCATGCATCCGTAACCTCAGTATCGGTTTAGCGATTTGACCATCACGGCTGAGCCCAGGGGGTAGTTTGAGATTTCGAGGAATTGGGGGAGGCCCAATGGACGGAGGGTAGGAATTTGATGGGGATACAGTGACACGGGAAATAATCAAAACATGGACCCACAACAATTTGTAAATATATGCAAGTTCGCACATAAATGTGGCTTATCTTAAGCCGGAAAAATGAAATCAGCTGGCTACGGCTAAGAAACTCTCCGTCAAGATTAGAAAAAATAACTCATGATTTTATATACCCAGACTAAAGTCAACCTGGAAATAAAATACAAACATGTGTGTTTTGTAGTCTGTAGGGGCATCACATGGCATAACTTACGCCGCAAAGGGAGCACGTCCAGCAAGAATCAAACCATGCAACTAGAGAGAGAACTATATTCACATAATGTTAACCAACCATTACTACGCACCAACAGTTCTATAAACTAAACCCAAATTAATTACTATAAATTCACCCCAACACACCAACCCCCTTCAACGTTCACCGCGGTGCCCTCCAGGCTTGGAAGTAATCTTCGCTGGGTGAAACCCATAGTTGTCTAAACATGAGCGACAAAAGAGTAGTGTTACCGTCAAATCCATCCAATCTTGTTTTTATCTAAAGCTAAATGTTCACAAAGTAGATGGTTGATATAAATTGTAGACAAGCCAAACACATCGAAGAGGAGCATGGAGAACACAGGAGTACCCTCTGTCATATTCTGTCATCTCTTGCTAAGAGTGAATGCTGAAGGACAGGGTTGCCATTTCATGGGTCATGATCTGTACATTCAATATCTGTATACACACATATATATATATATATACACAATATATATATATGGGGGTTGTCCTAAATTACTGTTCCCATAAAGGCCTCTTGGGCCGAGCTTGCGCCAACCTTGCGCGTTTCTTGCGCGACCACACTCCCGGATCACTTTCATCATTTCAGTTGT
>Ga0126342_10017728_pt1 | contig 12285 bp, 9 predicted proteins | sample Cyp1metagenome_FD_92528 | JGI IMG/M metagenome (GOLD analysis project Ga0126342, IMG submission 92528) | Coral microbial communities from Lord Howe Island, Old Settlement Bay, Australia - Cyphastrea 1 metagenome | ecosystem: Host-associated > Invertebrates > Cnidaria > Coral ... | reverse complement strand
TAGATTGCTCAAACCATGAACTCAAAAACGCTCAAACATAATACTTTCTGACATCCAGGGTTTTGGCAAAACTATCACTGATCTAAACCCTCCCTGATCTAACCCCAACATCGAAGTTAGTGATATATATATATATGGCATATGCCCGTTTGGCCACGGATTACTTCCGCTCACTAAGTGGGAGGGATTAGCTACAGTAGCACTTTTTTTTACCCATGGACGCGATGAATTATATCCACCAAGATCGGTATATAAATATACCAATACACATCATATAATAATGGGGATATAGGATGTAATGGGGATATATACTAATATACCAATATACCAATAATGGGGATGTATATGAGGGTTTCCATAAATAGGGATACCCAAAAATGGGTGGTTTATTTCATGGAAAATCCGAAAATAAAATGGATGAGAACTGGGGGTACCCCTATTTTAGGAAACCTCCACATATATATATGTATCCCGATGATATCCGACGGTATCCTCATAAATTGCTGGCTTGAAACATAGATATGTAGCTGTATAGAAATGACATGTATGTACAAATATGTTCATTGTATACATATATACACAATGTATGGATACATGATACATGTGTATCTATACACAGACAAGTAATACATATACCCACTGAAACCTTCCCCCTGGGGCACCACACCATCACGCCAGGGGAGTAAGTTTGTGGATATCATCAACGAGCTTCTGAAGGAGCGACTGACAAAACTCGTACCGACCTGTGGAGAATGTTTGATCTGGGTTTGTTAAGGAAGGGAAGCAAAACCAACCTGGTTGGGTCTATCCTCCGCAATCTAACATAGCCGATGGAAAATGACCCATTATTTTTAGATGATTTGCCAATAAAAAATGGGGTTGTGTCATAGTTATGTTCAAATTACTAGAGGGTACATGAATGGCCATCCAATCAACTAACGCTTCAAACCTGAGAATCGGACATGTTTAGAGAAATATAGTTTTCTGGCCTCCGTTTTGGTAGGATCTATGTGAGGTACCTTAGGGCGATGTTACCGTTCCCCCAACTACAAACTTAAAGTATCCAATAAGGTGGTTTTTGTAGAATATGCATAATTATAATCGGGATAGAACATGATAGAGCTACCAACAACGTGATGTGGGTGTCTCTGAAAATCAGGGATATAAACAATACGTGGCCATGTCATGTTTTTTAAGGCCTTTGGAAAATGAGGATTTTTACCAGTGCCCTTCTTTCAAAAGCCCCTGATTAGACACTGGTGGAATCAGCGAAATGGATGATCCAATTCTCCATACCAATGGATCCCAGGATATCCGATTGGTTTTTTTTTGCATCGACGCTGGGAAATGCGGGGTTTCAGGTTTCTGAAATGTTATGGTTAGAAATACCCTCTGGTAAACTAACATAACTATGGGAAATCACCATTTTTAATGTGTAAATCCACTATAAATGGTCTTTTTCAATAGCTATGTTAGTTTCCAGAGGGTATGGCGAGTTCACCTGAAACTATGGAGAGTTCACCTGCAAACATCCGGACTTCAACAGCAAGGATGGATATGTCAGACGCAAAAACCGTGCAAAAGATATCGATCCAAGCGACAGAAACTGGTTGAGTCCAATGAAAACATATGAAAACTATCCCAGCAAAAATGTGGTTTGACCGACGTGAAACTGGGTTGCTCCAACCTCCAAACCATAGGCGAAACGTGTTGGGAAATTCTGAGGTGAAGCCATGTTGGCCGGGTCAGCATCCTACCAGGGTTTTTTGCGGTACCATGCGGTACCCAAAACGAAGAAACGAAAAAAAAAACAAAACAAAAGACGAAACGAATATGTCCAATAGATTCCAATAGCCTAATAATTGCTCATATCATCTAAATTCATCTAATATCCCCAATTAGTGGCTATGTTCTGGATGGGGGTGATGTGTTTAGACATGTTTAGACATGTTTAGACATGTTTTAGACCCCATGATTTTTGACCTCGGAAGATCATCCCGGTGATTGGTCAATCTTCCAGGATCGCAATGTGCTGAAACGGGCAGTGGTCCAATGTTTCAAACGTAACTTGGCAGCCTGGCATCTAGGACCATGGGCGATGAGCACAACATGATTCATACCAGCTATGGCAGCTGAGAAAGCTGGACCATTTAACCAGGGTTTTACGATGTTTTACTATGTTTTACCCCGACCGAACGGATGATTAAAGACTTCAAATTTCAAATGACATCAAATGGCCAAATTTGTGGCTCCACTAGCTATAATATTGATACCCCAAGTTGTTTCTTTTTCCGTTGTGCCGGCAGACTTCCGAGCCTTTGTGTTTGTCAGGGCTTTGGATGTGTTCCATTTGGCATCATCTTATTCACCCATTCTGTGGCTAAGATTAAGCTACGAAAACCGAAAACACCAAGCATAAAATGCTGGGGGTAGCCTCAAGCTCCCAACAAGGCTGGATCCATGGGAATGGTTCACATCTTGGTCCATCCATCATTGAGTTGCCCATCTCTTCCTGGGATGATGTCAACCAAATCCCCATTGGTGAAATCCCACATTTTCCGCACTGATATACCCCCTCTAGTTTTGATGATGACCTCACTTCGATCTCACTGTCCCAGAATGGGTTTCAGGGCAAAACGAAGCCGGAGAGCCTAATCAATTTGTTGCTTAAACATGGTAAAATCACTGCATTGAACCATAGACCGTAGATGTTCATAGATTTTCCCTAGCAAACCAATCCACCGATCATGAAATCCATTGAAATCCCCAGTAAAATATAGTAAAATCATGTAAAATCATATTACATCCGCATTTCTGCTGGGTAAACCACCCTATTTTTGGTGGCTACATATGGCTACCATCAAATCTCCATGACATATGCCGCCAGGTGGTGTAGAAGATGAGGACGAAGAATACGTGGACTGCGATGGCTTGAAACAAGTCTGTCAGGCGGTTGATGGCGACCGGTCGGTGTTGACTTTATGGTGGTTGATGTGGCAACGAATCATCCCAAAACAGTGTTTAATGAACTGCAGAACTGGAGAATCCCAACGAATCCTAGAATTGTGGCTAATAGATGCTAATAGTGTTTCAAGTTATAGATTATATAATATGATATAATCATATAAAAACCATATTTACCATCCTTCATAGTCATCATGTATATAACAATGACTATACTGTTTCATAGTCATCATTTACCATCCTGGTGTGGTGCTGTCGTTCCGTCATCCCGAGGCGTTGTCCAAGGTCTTGGAGTTGCCCATGGAAGCCTTCGGCGATTTGGACAGTTCCCTGGATGTTTCGAGGGTTCGAGATCTGTGGTTGGTGGAAAATATATAGCTGGTTAATAGTGGTTGATAGTGATTAATTGAGTCACTATCTGGTTGGTGGTTTCAGACATGGCTGGATTATTTTCCATTTCATATATGGGATGTCATCTTTCCCATGTACTCATATTTTTCAAGATGGTTAACTAAAATATATAGCCTTTAGGGTACCCTCTGGTAAACTAACAGAAGTATGGGAAATCACCTTATTTTTAGTGGGTAAATCCAACATGTAATGCTGGTTGGTGGTTTGGAACAGGTTTTATTTTTCCATATATTGGGAATAATCATCCCAACTGACGAACTCATATTTTTCAGAGGGGTGGCTCAACCACCAACCAGTATAGCCTTTAGGGTAAATGAAACATAGCAAACATCGCAATGGAGAATTCATCATTTATAGATGGTTTTCCCAGCTCTAGACCTCCATTGATAGCGGATTTCCCATTGCGACGTTTGATTATCAGAAAGGATAATAACGGTTCTGACATGTTCTGACATATGGTGAATATATAGCGAGCTAGTATCGGTATCCCATATATGAGATGGGCGAAATGATACAAACATCAGTGGGTCCGCAAAAAAATGGGGTATACCCATTTTTTTACCCCTCAATTTAGATCAAAAAAAAGCAGTTTTATTGGGTTTTTTTTATCTGATTTCACCAGTTTTTTTCATGAAATTTGGGGATGCCATGGGATGACACAAAGCATGCACCAAGCAATGATCGCAATGGATCCCTTTCATAGTGGAATATCCCATTTGAAGCAATATCTAATTAAACAATGTTAAAAAAACACAAAAACATGTTATGGTGACTGGTAAGGTATCGAAGATCGGGAGTGTTAGTGCCAGTTGTCATTCACGTCACCCGTCACGGTCACTGAGATAATTTCCTGTGCTTTGACTTCGACGGAAGCGGCATGTGGGGACCGCCCAGCTGGGAATGGCACCGCATTGTAGCTTCAGAAAGCTGGGTTTTACCGGCCCAAAATGATCCAACATGTAATGCTGGTTGCTGGTTTGGAACAGGTTTTATTTTTCCATATATTGGGAAGAATCATCCCAACTGACGAACTCATATTTTTCAGAGGGGTGGCTCAACCACCAACCAGGTATATAATATTATACCAACAGAAATGGAAGTTTGTGAGAGAGACCCCCCTTGGGGGGTTCAGCAAGAAGCGCAAGAAGTGCTCCATTGGGATGGTAGTCACATCCCAAATGGGAGAGGCGAGGGGCGACCGGCAAATAACACCCTACCACTCCTTCGGTGAAAGACATTTGTTGATTCACATCTCGGTGAAATGGGTGTAAATGGCTGGTGAATATCTCGATTAAAGCCCAACGTGTAAGGTCAGGCACTCACCAATTTCACACCGGCGACTGACCCGGTTTGCCCTGTTGGGTTCTCTGATCACGCAAAATATCTTCCTTGTTACCCTATGAACCACTGGATTCACTGGATGTTTGTCGTACTAGTAGAGTGATGAATTCATAACGTGTGAAATTGTCAACATATTTTGTCTTATATGTTCATATATTTTCGAGTATTCTTGGTATCGCCATGTTTTTGATATCTCAGGTTTGTTCGCTGAATTTCCGATCGCGACTGGTTCTGGAATAGGTATCGGATAGGTTTTTCAACAGCGACCAGGTCATCTGAAGATTGATGAAACCTAGGATTGTAAGATTTATGGCTAAAATGGTAAATCTTTGTAATTATGGAATATGCTTTGGTTTACCACCCTATAATATCCTATAATCCCTCCAGGAATTTTTACACCTCCCAGAAACTCTGGTTTCGTGGTGGATTTGCGAACTAATTTTGCTTGTTTCTTGTTGCAGAAGTCCCATTGGTTGAACTCTTGACTTCAAGGCGATAGTATCTCCATCTGAACATGGTCATTGTTGAAAGGGAAAGCAATGGTTTCAACATGTTTGACCCAATGTCTATCGGACCTCCGTGTACGGTACCCTTTGGTAATTGAACATAGCTATGGAAATTCGCCTTTTTTCTATGGGTTTACCGGAGGGTAGTTCACCTCATCATCATATTATCATTTTCTGTTATATTATATATATCCCCACTACATCCCAAAAAGATGCATTAAAATGACCTTCTGGTTGGTGGTTTGGAACATGTCTTATTTTTCCATATATTGGGAATAAGGTGAACAACTGACGAACTCATATTTTTCAGAGGGGTGGCTCAACCACCAACCAGCCTTAAGTGTTGGTGAATCACCTGCCGATTGTCATCGCTACAGGTTAGAAGTGAATGAGGTCTACAAGGTGGTGAAGTCGCTTGGATCGAAGTGATCGAAGGAGGTGAATTTGCCACTGACCCACCGAAAAACATGAATGATGCCTTATATGCCTTATACTTGTACGTGTGTGTATATATATATATATAAATAATTATATATATATATATGTATATATGCAGTATGTATGTATATTTAAATATATATATATATTATGCAAGTATATGTTATATATATACTCTCGGACGTTCGTCTCAAAGTCACGCGCACGTGTGAGACCGGTGCACACGCCGACGAGTGTTTCGTGAGCGTGTGGACCGCTACCGAAAACTAATAGCGTTGAAGTGTACATTGGATGGTGGTTCCATAGTGGCCTCATATTAACGATAGATGATGGTTACGACATCTCACAGGTAAATTATGGCGACCTCGGGCTGGTCCTTGGGGTGTTAAGCGAGAAAACTGCCATTGAAAACCATATAACAAAATTATTGTTACAAATTGTACAAATAAACTTCAACTAGTCAAAAGTGGAACCAAAAAGCCCTCACAAAATGCATTGGAAGCTCAATGGTACGTTTACCTTATTTATCCTTATTTGAAGGCTTACGCCGCCTTACGCCTCACAGCCGGCCACCGGCCAGGGTGGGGTGGTTAAATCCAGCTGAAGTCACCATAGTCACCATCCCCCATTTTGCCGCTACTCTTCTACTTGGCAACACAGCAAGCACAGTTCCAGAGGCACGCAATCCAGAGTTGCAGTCAGGTGTTTTTTACCGGAAATGGATGGAAATGGGTGATAATAACCATCCTAAATTTGAGGTATGAATCGCATAAATCGGGTATAATCAATAGTTCATGTAAACCACTACTTTATTGGGAAACGGGCTAGAGCATGTTGGATCCCTTATGATCTTTGATGTTTCCGTGATCACAATTGACGACCACCAACGGTCAGTATAGCTGTGAAAACAACATGGTGGTGAAATTGCCTTGTGGAGGATGGGGTTCTCTCAAAATGGGGGATGTGCTTTAAGACTGCAGAAATTTGAACAATAATTTTCTGTGCCATTTGGCCTCCAAAAATATCGTGGTATGTCACTGATCCTCATTGCCACTTCGCCACATGTGTTTCTTGCTGATTTCCAGTGATCTCCGAGGCACCAGCTACGACAATACCGCAAGCAGCTGGGAGGCGAGACACAAGTGGCGCGGGGACCTGGCAGTTCAGCTGGGCGCTGGGAAAAACCTGGCTGCAATGCCTACCCCTCCAGTTAGTATATTCAACTGGAAGCATCCCAAAATAAACGATGGTTCATTCCCGACTAGTGACTATAGGTGGCCTATTTGGTTTCCATGGACCCATGCTTAGCCATTTTGAGGAAAGGATCTTTGCCACCCTGCTGAAAAGTCAGGTGTTTAAAAAAGCGTATCAACAAGTTGATAGCAGAATGTCTAATGTGCTGAGTTTCAGATTTCAGGAGATATGAAAGGTTGGGTTTTCTGTGTGAATCTCTTGTTGCTTCTGAAACCTGTTGGTTTGGCAGGAATAGCCGACTTGTACCCAGCGGCCATTTTTTGGTCAAGACAATGACATCGGTCTGTTGAATATAGCACCACGGGATCCTCACTGAACACTCCCCTAGGGCCCTAGGGGATGTCCGAACTTCAGGTGAACATGCCTTTCCGAACCTTGCAACAAGCTGGCTATACCGTCTACAAGGACCGCTCATTTTTTTGGATGTGGCAATGGATCCACTGAAATGGCCAGAAATCATCCCGAAAATTTCGCATCCGTTCTTCGCCAATAATTTGAAGCCACATTGCCAGAATTACAGACAAAAGATGACAAAAGATGACAAAAGTGTCTACTTGTTTTGAGCAATTCCCGTGTCAAAACATTCACCAAGGTGGTTCTGAACATTGAATCCAAAGCTCAAAAATCTCCAGGGTTCCATTCAGAAAATTCCAGGAAAAACGTTGGAACATCTCGTGTCGGAATCAAGTGTCCACGTCTTCATTTTCCTATTCCTATTTTGTCCCGTACTGTTTTGTCCACTGTAGTAAGCCCAAAAAAAGAACTTGAATACCTGGAAAGCATGAGGATTGTTAATTATCAGCCACACCCAATAGACTTTTTATTTCAGTTGCCGCATCCCACTGCATGCATGGTATACAATGGTATACGGTATACATGGTTCCCCCAAGGAGCACTCTGAACTGGATCATTCTTTTTTCGCGACATGTTGTGGTGTATTTATAGAAATATTTTGGATATTACAATAGTCTATAACTCAGTTATACTGTATAATCTATTTTGAATAGTCAATTGGATACCAAAATTGAAAACTATAATCATACAATATCCAATGAGATCCCATATGAATTTGAGAATCCCCAGTTCCTCATTTTCTCATCGCAACGACGACCTGAAGGAGTTGGGCCGTGGCAGCCAAGGGGTCGCCAAGCTGGCCAAAGATGCGGCGGGCCGCGAGTTCTGCGTCCGGCCACCCAGCCATGGCCACTGAAATGATCTGAAAATGGCGAGATCTGCAGAGTTCAGAGTTCAGCACCAAACATATCTGGTTGGTGGTTTGGAACATGTTTTTTTCCCATATCTTGGGAATAGTAACCCCAACTGACGAACTCATATTTTTCAGAGGGGTGGCGAAAAACCACCAACCAGATATGGCTGAAAGATGTTAAACCCGCAAAAGCCTTTAAATTGATGTGACTTCAGCAACGAAAACTGTGCTTTGACCAGCACAATTTGGGGTTGATGCGCATGGAGGCTGAACTATGTTGAAGCATCGGGGACGAGGAATCAACCATCAGCAAGATCAGGGCAGCACACACTCAGACTGGTGATCCAAAAAAACACGTGGCATGGTATGGAAATGCCCTATGCTCACTTGATCCCACCTTTAACTCCTGGTTCTTTGCTACAACTGACATCATCCCTGGAGTTATTCAAGGGATCGATGTTGAAGACCCCATGAAGAGCCACCAAGAAATCGCTGGTGTCCGCTTTTCCGGAGCCCTTCTGAGGTGAAGTGCCTCAAGAAAGACTCGTGTCTCTGGCCTGTTTGGTCAACCGTTGCTATTGGTTGGGTATGAAATTAGACCTGTGATGGTTGATCCAGCTGGTGACACCCCGACTGGTGGCTCACTAAATGGGAAAATCGGAATGGTGTCCGGTTTTCCACCCTATATCTAATGGGAAAATCGGAATGGTGTCCGGTTTTCCCATTTTCCCGCAGAAACCAATCCATAATACGCATGAAACACGTGCATACTATGAGGACACATTGAACCATTGGGGAACCAAATAAAGGTTCACCAGAGAATATGGGTGACACACGAAAAAAATGGTACTCACAGAGCGTTTAACCCCCCTTTTGGGGAAATCCAACAAGAATTTAGCAAATTTGGGAAAGGCGTGTTGATTTAAGCAAGAAATATATGTGGTACCATGAAGGATAGGGGGGTTGAACCCAAAAGAAATTGTCTGTTTTCAGCAAGATGTGATATGGGGTGGAAAACCGGACACCATTCCGATTTTGATCATTAGATATGGGGTGGAAAACCGGACACCATTCCGATTTTCCCATTAGATATGGGGCTTTCCTGTAAAATGTCCCAGCAAAACCAATCCATTGATATTCCCCACTTAGCCCAGGATGAGCATCTCGGGCATTGAGGAGTTGCAGGAGGAGTTCCAGACGTGCCTGGCTGGCGGAATCACTGGGAAAACATAGGTGAAACTACGTAGGGATATCATAGGGATAGAGCAAACAAGTACAAGATGATATATATATATAGCTATAAGCATAAAGATGAAAAACACTTGCTAAAGACCAACTTGATGATGTGGATAAAAATCCAAGATAGTTGAGATTTAACCAACAACAATTGGGATTTCCCAAATATTCCTGCTAGATTTGGGCCCCCAGCAGTAGATTGTTTTGTTACGTTTTGTTACACCCAGCCAGCTGTAGATGATCCACTTGCCAAACTAACCATTCCTGGTGATTCGTCAAAACATCATTCTAGGCAATCTCACACAGTTCTTGTTGAACAAAACTCACCATATGTGTTGTACCCTCTGGTGAACTAACATAGCAATGGAAAATCACCATTCTTAATGGGAAAATCCACTATAAATAGCCATTTTCCATTGCTTTTTGTATGTTCACCAGAGGGTATCCATTTTTCTTCATTACATTCCAACCAACGCTCGGATGATCGTCCCATGCCTTTTACCCCTGGCCTGAGGTTAAAGCTACTGGAACATGAAAACATCGCACAGGCGGGCACATGGAGACAGGTTTCTGGTGTGTTCAACCATTCTACTTGGCCAATGGCCAATTGGCAGTGTGTCAAACCTTGTATCCCTGGTGAACATCAAAATAGCTGGTAAATGGATGTTCATTCCCCTAAAAATGGTATTAATAGGTATTGATCCATACCCAATTCACTTGTATATTTGGAACGGGTTGAGACCACCAGGTGTGTTTGAACCCTATCTACATAGCTGGTAAGAACCATCCACCAAAAGGCTAGATCTTCAGCACCAACCCCGCAGGACAGGAAAGGCACAAAATCATTGATCCAACAAGATACCCTGTGATAGGCAAAGATGGCGATGTAAAATGGCGCATATTAGTTATAGATAGTGTACATAATAGTACAGTATCTACCATAAGCTACTTATGTACGTTATATAAACCAACTTAGCTAACTGTACTATGTATATAATAAGTATAGTACATAAGTATATACATAGTAATTATAGATAGTGTATCTACCATAAGCCATACTTAATGTACTTATAAACCAACTTAGCCAACTGTGCATCACCTGGCTGAAGTCCAGCTGATCCTGCAGACGTTTTCTTCCAGCTGTTGGGATCACGTCATTGCCATGTTGGATTGTTTGAGGGTAGACCTGTCTCAGGTGAAGGAGAACGATCTCACAACCACGTCACTGCAGATGATGGTGTCCCAAAATGGCGAAGTGTCCCAAAATCACCTCTCACATCCCCTGACATGTCCGGTCCGGTGAATTGCTTTCAGCCAGATCATGCCAGATCAATATTGACAATATTATGGCGCAAAAACACAGATATATATATAAATATATATATATATACATATATATATAATTATATATATATAATTATATATATATAAATATATATATACAATTATATATATATAAATATATAAATATAAATTTATATATTCTTGGGAAAATTTCCATTGTTGTTGGTTAAAGCATGTTAACTCATGTGAACTCCACATTGCTGTCGACCATGCTTTAAGCACCCTATCTCTGGGACCCATAGCTCCAGTGATGCATCTGACGACGGTCTGGTCCAGTGATTCTGAGTGGTGCAGGAACGTGGAAAAAACCCTCTGGTTATGTCAAAATACCTATATTTTAGCTATATATTATATATCTATATAGTGATTCAATGGGAAATTAATGGGATATACCCTCTGGTTATGTCAAACATAGCTATGGAAAATGGCCCAGTCGAAATAGTGGATTTACCCAGCTATAAAATGGTGTTGATTTTCCATAGTTATGTAACAAATTACCAGAGGGTAAAGTTCATACTCACCTGGAAACCTCAGTTTTTGTTTTTACTTTTGGCCATGCATCAAACAACGACGCGAGGAAAGACCGTTGCTTATCACCGATCAGAGAGTGATTGTTTGTTGCTTAACAAACTCAGTGGAATGGAGAACCAGCAGCCATCTGGGTCGAAGATCCACTGTCATGGAGGCTGCAGATTTGGATCTAATGTATGTCTGGTTGGTGGTTTGGAACATGGCTTTTATTTTCCCCAATAGTTGGGATGATTATCCAATCTGACTAATATTTTTCAGGCGGGTTGAAACCACCAATTAGATGTATATTACATAAATTAATGATCAATGTATTTTATGTATTATGTCTATACATATATACGTAAATTAACGAACACTATCTGATATGGGTTCGTCTGAAAATGGGGGACATCCCAAAAATTTGACATTCTGCGAGGAAAGCGGAAACGAGGATAGAAAGAACTTGATTTGTATGGTACTTTACTTTTTGGACAAGACCAGTCGCAGCATCCAAAAAATGTCTTGGCGCAGTCGCAGGTCATTGAGTTGTTTTACGACAGCCAGTGCGGATCCCCATGGCTATCTTTGTGAATGCACCCAGGATTCCGAATTGTGCTTCATGTTGTCATAGTGAGATTTTCCACTTGTGTTCCATGTTGTTTGTGAGATATATGTGCTTCATCCCTCTTCCATAGCGGTTTTATATAATCAAGAATGGATATAATCTATTTGTATGTCAACAACCCGTGGTATCGTCATTGATGCAGGTGTTTGTCCAATTTTATAGAGAGAATAGAGGCTTGAATGGCGAATGGTGGCCGATGGAAAGAACTACCAACCAAGCAATAAGTCTCAATAATATATTATATTATATTATATTATACAATATAGTTATATATATATATATGTGATAGATAGATAGATATATATATATCTTATATATATAGTATATATATATATATATACATACATACCATACCCAGCAATTGTGGGATATTGCACTTTGGCCATTGGTTGACGAATCATAATCACTTCCCCATGCTCAGCATATCCAGATCATTCGGTGGATTTTCC
>Ga0126342_10017727_pt1 | contig 12286 bp, 7 predicted proteins | sample Cyp1metagenome_FD_92528 | JGI IMG/M metagenome (GOLD analysis project Ga0126342, IMG submission 92528) | Coral microbial communities from Lord Howe Island, Old Settlement Bay, Australia - Cyphastrea 1 metagenome | ecosystem: Host-associated > Invertebrates > Cnidaria > Coral ... | reverse complement strand
GACTTGGTGACCCACTCCTCAAAATTGGAGCAAAGGGTCTGGCAATGGATGTGGCGCAGAACCGAACTGCGCGGCAATAATTCAGAGAAACTTGCAGCCATGAGCAAATTGTTCAATGGATCAAATAGTTTTCAGGACGTCCAAAAACAGGCGTGTAACACTGCATAGGCAATTCCAATTGGAAAATCACGCGCACGCCCTTAAAACCACCAGGCGCCTCTCAGCGCCGTTCCCTAACTAGTTTGATATATCTACAATTATCTACCCCGAATCCTAGTCAAGCTACACATAGACATAAACCTCTGTGTATGACTGGGGCACATTTACATATCAAATTGGTGACGTATTCCATTAAATCCTCATGATGGAATAGGGCGTGGACATTTGGTATACGGTCTACTCCAAAAAGTGCTGGTCAATCGGGACAATTATGTTTTATGTTGTGTTAAAATATATTTAAATATGGGATTCTTTGGTGTTTTCCCAAAATCTTCAGACAAACTCATGAGAATTTCAAGCCTATTTCCATTGCAGTTAGGATGTTGTTTGAATTTTCATTACTGCAGGATTACTAGAAATGTGGTAAACTCCAGAATAATCCATCCCCAAATGTTACTCTACATATTTTTGGGTAACAGCTGTATACATCTGTATACTCCTATTTGGGATGATGTAAAATGACATAAAATGAGCCTCCCAATTATGGAAGGTTAATGGGATGGTCCATGATTGGCTTTACCACATTTTACTATTCATGTGCCATGGTCAGAAAAAAAACAAAACATGATTTTTGGTCATGTGCTAAAACTCATAATAGCTAATATATCTCATGATTTTTGGTCATATACACGGTCATTAATCATATAGATAATATATCTCATATGGGCCGATGGTCATCCCACCATCTATAGGGATTTTGATTCCCATGAAATGGAGTGACCATAGGCAAAAAATCTGTATTATCAGCACATGATCAACATAATGTCATATGAAATAAGATGATTTAATCATGTTAATAAAATCACATTTCCACATTCTTGTAAATTTAGATATGTTATTATATATATATATATTATACAATTACATATATTTATATATGTATACATATGTGTATATATATATATATATATACGAACCCTAGATCCCAAGGAGAATTCCCCTGAGGTACGGCTACCGCCCTGCTCGGCGGAGTCACGTCGCCGTCGCTGCGCCTGATGACACGGACGCGGAGGAGTACGGGAAGATCGGTGTTCATAGAATGATAGCCTAAAAATAGTGGTACCCCCAAAAAATGCATGGTGTATAATGAAAAATCATGAAAAATCTTGTAACCATGAATGATTTGCGGATACCCGCAAATCATCCATGTTTTTCCAGGATATGTCATGATTTTTCAATATAAACTATGCATTTTTTGGGGGTACCCGAATTCTAGGAAACCTCCCAATAAATCCCAATAATAGTGTGGTGAATAACCAATAGTTGCGTGAATGCTTATGGATGATAACCATTCATTAAGAATATGTGGAAATAATAGGTATGATCAATAGCCAATAACTGGGTGCATAGTTATGGATAATAACAACTCATAGTGTCAAGATAAACACCAATAGTTTGTTGATTGTTCACAGGATAGTTGGTTCATAACCACGTGGGATAATGGTAAAGAATAGATGGTTTCTGCTGATGATTATGTAACTATTTGGGAATATTTGGGTTTTATAAGCAATAGATGATTGGGTTAATGTGGGGATAATAACCATACCTATTATATGGATGGTTTATTAGTGACAATAGCCATAGACCCGTCATGGGGACAATAACAAATAGTAACCAATAAATGGGTGGATAACCATTTATGTTTGTTTAACAGAAACTCTACATGGTTAATTATGAACACAACTACAATGAACAACCGTTGATTTTGCCCAAACGGATTGTATGGTTAATTACATCAACATGGCTTTAGTATAGGTGGGATTCGACCAATACAAAATCGAGATTTGATTTATAATGGGCATATAAAGGAAATATATGGCAATATATCATGGAGACATCATGAGCATGGATTTCGTACGAAACATAAACTTGGGTATCCAACGCCTACTACATGTGTTGAGAATTAATCCACATGTGAAAAAACAATGATTACTAGGTAATAACCATAAAATGAAGATACATTGGGGATATTAATCATAAATATGTATATATATATACATATATGATACACATGGTTGTACTATGCAAATCAATGTCAATACTAGAGAACACTGATGATACGACCAACACAGAATGGGTGTATCCCAGGAATATTGACAAACATAGCAGCGATGCAGCCAACAAATCTGCTAACAACCATATAGTCTATTCCATGTCAAGGTATTTCAAGGATTTTTGGAAACCACATGTGGAAGCCAAAAGTATCTACACAGAATGGGAGAAAACATGGCCGGCAGCCTTGATGGCGATATCGTAGGGTGAATGCCAATGCTCTGCAAAGGGAGAAACTTCTGACCCTAGTCTCTGTAGCTGAAAGATACAAGGTGGTGCCCCACAATTATACGTTGGTGGTTTACTCAAATGAACAATCTTTGCTGTTTGGAAGCGGCGCTGTCTAGGTGAACCATATCCACATGGCTCGAAAACAGCAGTTTTCCCAATGTGCCTTCATTGTTGAGTTTCAAAGCATATTCAAGTTTTGATCAACACGTTTAAGACTATGTTTGTATACATTGCGGATGTCGGATGTTGACTGTAGATGTTCAACTTGGATTGCGGTTTAAGGTTCAATGTCATTGAGCTGGTCTTCTGGCCGATTGATCAAAGATCAATGTCATTCTACGCAATTCCCAATGAATTACCCTCTGGTAAACTAACATAGCTATTGAAAATGGCCATTTATAGTGGATTTACCCATTAAAAATGGTGATTTTCCATAGTTACGTTAGTTTTCCAGAGGGTATACAGCAATCAAAATCCACAATTCTATTTGACCATCTCCAAAATCCGTAGAATTTTCTGGTCATGATAACGGCGTTTTCATGGCAAGTGCTGTCATAGTAACCGCGGATTAAGAAACCCGGGTTGATCAATTAGGGTTGTTCTCCCCCCAGATAATGATACATAATCTGGTACTGAATATGGTAGTCACCCCAATGATCAGCAGCTGATGGGGTTGATTGTTTTGGGGTTGATATTATCTATATACATATATCATATATATAATACAATGCTATATCTTATTTTTTCACATGTTATTATATTATATTGTATTGTATTATGTTATTATATTATATTTGTTTATATTATGTCGTTTTATATGATATAATATATATATATACATAGATACCACAGCAATCCCCATCCTGAACGATGGTGAATCCTGGAGATTTCGGTCAGGATGCGGCCAATCGTTCCTTGTGGCTCGGCCTTTCTTAAAAGTTGGTGAATTTCAGTAGGTGAACTTTGGTTTATTTGGTTTATGGTAGGTATAGTTCATAGAGTTCATAGGGGTTTATCTTACAAGAAAATTTTGGGATATTTAAGTCTTACAACAGTTCATTGTTTTTTTTAGCAACTTACAGCAACATGTTGAACGATATTTTTTAGTTTTAAGCAACATTTTACCATGTGGATTTGAGCGCACTGGAGCAACACACTGGTGATGTTTAACCGTCGTTTTTTCAGAACACGGCCGAGCCAGGCCGACTGGTCGGCGAAAAAACACCGTCTGGATTGGGCCAACATGAATATTATATAGTATATATAAGTATATAATATTATACATATTTATTACATATTTATTACATATTTATTACATATTTATTAAATATTTATTACACATTATACATGCAATACATATAATAAATTAATTGTAAACATACTAAAGAAGCTATTGAAAATACACCATTTATGTGGGTGATTTAGTAATAACTAATAGTAAACATGGTGATTTTCCATAGCTATGTTACTTTACCACAGGGTAGGTTTCATTTGTGCAGGGGTGACAATAATCAGCAAATCTTTATGATTGGGAACTGTCCATGAACATCACGTGCATTGGAGTGCCTGATCACGCCCTGTTGATCATGGGGGTACCACTTAAGTATCAGATTATGACTATACTTGGAGAGTGCCCCCCTACTTGACAAACTATGGTTTATGAATCTGGGATGATTGGCAACTGATCTTTTAAGATATTGAGAGTTGAAAACTGACCACCACTGGGTGTCTCCAAACATGGCTACAGTTACCCTGATGTTGCCTGACTCTGTGACCTGTATCTCTTTCAACCTTTTTCTAGGTCGCCATTTTATATGTTCCTATTCATGAATTATATTTTTATGTTTGGCAGGTTAAACAACAGGAAACCAGTTTAATGTCCAGTGTCCTTTTCATGTGATACTAATCCGTTCGAACTGTTTCTTAAAACATGTTTAAAATGGAGACAACTCTCCTATCATTTCCCCTATATGTTTCAGATTTTGTTTCTTCTATTTTATCCGCATGTTTTCCACATATTTATACATCTAATGACAAGTATATTTGTTTACTAAATGTTCTGTTTCCACAGGTTGAAACCCACATTTTCCTATCAACGTTCCATCCTCTTTCCCCATTTTTTCCCACCATATTTTCCCGCCATTCTTCCACCATGACTTTCGGGCACCGCCCGGCCCACGAACCGCTAACCCAGGTTCCAGGAGCTGCCAGCGAAGCTGCAACCCGTCCTGGGTCGCTTGGTGAATCAAATGGTTTTCATAGGTTGATATATCATAATGGGACTTTTATGATGGTTATATAATGGTTAATCATTGGCTTAATATCACGAAAATATATCTATATATAGTGATTGTTAATAGTGGTTTTCATAGGCTATAAACCGTTACAACAATGGGAATATGATATCTATATCCTGGTTGGTGGTTTGGAACATTTGGATTATTTTACCATATATTGAGAATAATCACCCCAACTCACTATACATGAAGCATATGGGATATGGATCTATATGGATCTACATGGATCTATACCCATATGCTCCATGGTGATGGTATATTTACATACATAACTGGGTGAATACCATAGGAATTCCAAACTAACTATGGCTATATTATATATCATTATAGATTATTAAAGATATTAAAAGTGGTTAGACATTATCTGGTTGGTGGTTTGGAACATGACTTTTATTTTTCCATATATTGGGAGTAGTAACCCCAACTGACGAACTCCATCATTTTTCAGAGGGGTTGGTAGGTCAACCCCCAAGCAGATTTCTGGATCCAGATTTCTGGATCTATATGGTAGATTGGGTCGATATATCTAGATGGGTTCATAATGGTTTTATAATGGTTATATATATATATATTAATCTAATCATGGTTAAATATAGTGAATATTATCATGGTTATCTTATCATGGTTTTATAATGATATTATCATGGTTTTATAATAGTGAATATTAATCTAATCATGGTTATAATGGTTATATAACCATAATGATAACAATAGTGAAGCAATGATTAATATAATATAACCATGGTTTTAATTTAATAGATTGTAATAGCTAACAATAGTGAATGACTCCAATGATTACAATAATTTATCGATCGATGATCCAAGTTTACATGCGTTTACATAAATTTGAATCACCCATGGTTTCCGGAAACTGATCTATGTGAGTTTACAGGAGGGTATAGCTTATGCGACCTTCTACAAATGACCATCTTCATGGAATGACTTTCTTGTTGGTGACAAAAAATGAAAAAGTATCATATTCCCAAGCCTTGAACTGATGGGACAAATATTAAAATGTACAACTGATGGGAAGCTTGTGATATTGCCAGGATTTTTTCTCCATTCCCACTTATCAGTCTTGTTTGTTGTTGCTTACCATCTTGTAATTTAACATCAGCTGTGGTAAAGGGGCAGTTTAATAGGTAATTCATCTATAAATGGGCCATATTCTATAGCTATGTTAAATCACCAGAGAGTACCTGATGGGAAAATGCTGGCCCCCACCAACAAACATTTTGGTCCAATGGGTTATTTTTTGGGACTTAGGATATGACCAACCGTATGATGTTTTGTTGTGTTTGATTGCATTTTGATGGGACAAATTAGGTAAACTACTTTCAGAGAAAACCAAACATATAACAACATGATACAACATGTATATAAGCGATTGGAATATGTGAGATATATGAGGGGAATGGGAAGCCAATTACTGAGAAGAGTGTTCATCCCAAGGTCGCTGTTATTTGGATGGAAATTGAGGGCTCAGTTCGTGCTCATCTCATTGAATCTCTTGGGTAATTGCGGGAAATGCTGGAAATAATTGAAGATGTTGTTTCTTCACATTCCCACTTTTTATCAGTCGTTCTTTTCCTTGCTTAACCTCTTAACTTAATACAATTACGGTCGGTCACCATTTTGATAGGTAACACTAACACATCCAACTGAATGGTCATGTTCCATAGCTATGCTGAAATGCCGGAGGGTAATTCTTGCATATGTTTGCTAGTTACAGGGTTAAGTCCCATGTGTCTTGGGTGGCAAGTTGTGGCTGTTCCGAGGGCGACGCTTGTCGCTGTGGCAAGTGGAGGCGCGTTGCAGGTTGAAAACATGTTATCAATTCTTCCCTGGGAAGATATCAGTTGGTAACACGATCAACTCATGTGGCACGGTAAGCGCCAAAAGGTATCAAAAGGTATCAGAAGGTGGCTATTTCTTTGCCATTTTCCACCAGTGATGTGATGTTTTCCGGGAGGGGAAACCCTTGGTTGCACTCCCGGATCACTGCCGGGTTTCCTTACGCGAGCAGTTGAGGCCGCGGTCATTGGCATCATAGTAGTGGTCATGCTGCTGGTTCTGCGCCTTGGTTGCCGATATGTTGAAGCAGACAAGGTCGTGGAGATTCAAATTCCAGGCATTCAATGTTAGCTCTATATCTTTCCATCATCGGCCAAGGATTCAAAGATCGCTATTCGGTCTTTGTTTTGGAGTGTACCATTGATTCGTTTGATCCTTCCTTCTCCGTCTCGTTTTCCCCTGTTTTTTTCATCGTTTTTGCGCAGGTTCTTTCTGCTGAAAGGCAAGCAAGCACCGGTCCCTGGGATTCACTGAGCTGGCTATTCATGGTGACTATGAGGATGTTATTGATATGACTATGTTTTGATTATGCAGGCCAGTAGGCATAAAAAAATAACTATGATTATTAAGAATTATTGGAGATTATTGGAAGAATTATTGGAGATTATTGGCATATATTTAATATATTTTGTATTCTGAGAATATTCCGATTCTGTACTTAGGTTGATGTCATTCCCAGAATTGGTTTATTGGAAAACTTTGGCAGATTTTAGCCCAGCAACTTTGATGGTGTCGTGTATTTTTGTCCTGTGTTTCTTTGTTCCTTAAACCAACCCATTCCTTTGTTAATCGTGATGGTTAATAGTGGTTAATGTGGTATAACCTAACAACAATGGGAATATGATGGAAATACATAGGTGGTTTGGAACATGACTGGATTATGACTTTCCAGAAACAGTTGGGAATATGGAATGGAATAATCATCCCAACTGACCGAAGTCCATCATTTTTCAGAGGGGTTGGTAGGTCAACCACCAACCAGATTATTGACCACCAACAACCACGGAAAAGTTTCAGCTGCGGCTACTAAGGCGCAGTCCTACACTTTGCCAGCACCATCCGCAGGTGGTGAATGGGGAGCGACATGATGACAGGAGCGGGATAATGGAGGTTTATAATATTGGAATCCATTGCAACAGTAGTATTGCATAAGTGTATATAATTGTGATATGTTTCTTTTGAGTAGCATTCCATGTATGAATTGGTTGGAATTCTAGATTATGGATAATATCATTGAGATAATTGAGGAGTATCCAACAGTAGCCAGAAATATGTGTCACAACAAGTGTGGGAATATTGTGAACAACACTTGGTATACCACTCCAGTCTCTGTTGGACGAATTTCTAGGTTTTCCGACTTCCCAAAATGAACTTCTCGCCACAGGGAACGATTGGATTTATAATTTGTGTGATGATTCTTACTTAGTAATGATTACCTGGTTGGTGGTTTGGAACATTTGGATTATTTTTCCATTTATTGGGAATGTCATCATCCCAACTGACGAAGTCCATCATTTTTCAGAGGGGTAGGTCAACCACCAACCAGCATTACATCTCAAGGAAAACTCAAGTAATTCCCATTAAATCACCATAAAACCACCATTAAATCACCATTAAATCCCTGGGTTACAACCACTTATTGTTATCCATCATTAACCATTATCATAACCACTAATATTAACCATTATTAACAGTATATTAACCACATATTAACCATCAACTGGTGGGATTTCACATATTGTGAATGTAAACCACTGGATTTCAGTCCCCATCTCTGGACGCCAGGGGATCAAGAAGCAGGTCGGCACCGGGACTGGGACTGGGTCTGATGGAATGGGTTTTTTTCGGCACCCACAGTTGGCCATTTTAAGGAAAAAATATGATAAACCCATGGATATGGATGGAATGGGTTTTATGATGTTTTATGGGATTCAAGATATGGGTGTTCCGCGACATGTTGAGACAAAACCATATATGTTTGATTGATGATATCTGTATGTTTGATGTTTTTGTTTTCCCCTTGTTTTTTTTGGAATATGGGTTTTCCATGGTTTTCCCCTAAATGCTGTGATCTCAGTTTGCTGCACCAAATCCGGCATCCCACGAGATGGGACGCAGTGGCAGTCTGAGTTGATGCTACGAAAAGGGGAATTCAGTCGACTCTCCACGGATACCCTCCAGTAAATTAACATGACGACCCTGCCAGACAGGGGTTGGAACATTTGGTCAATTTCAGGGTCCAACTGTTAATTTACCAGAGGATATCTTATGCTTAGAAAAATGATGCAGTTACCCAGCGGCAACAGAAACGCTTCTCACCACACAGCACCCAAGTTTGCGGTGAATGAGAAGATAGGAGGATTTCCACTAAGAAAGCTAATGATAGGAGATATCATGATCTTAGTCTTACGCAGATTTGACTAATCAAAAACAGTCTAGAACTGAAAGGGCCCCCTGCTTGTGGTAGTTCACATGTTCACATGTATCCAAAAATGTTGGTACCCTACATTTACATCATTTTTATTGGGCATTTTCCTTGAAATCAACCATCCAGCGATTATTCGGGGTAGCCCCATGACTTTTTGTGGACCCCACATGGGTCTCAGCGCGCGGTTCCGTGGATTTGCCCAGGTGAAGGTACATTGGACCAAAAATTGTCCCCTCCGGCCTGATTGGACAGCGACCTGGGGTCAGGCTGTGGGTCTCCTTGCTCGCGACTCGCGACACATTTTTTTTGGGGAAACCCGGGGAAACCGCACATATCGATGATGTTGTTTTGGATGTCAACCACGACTGGCTTTTGCAAAGCCTGGTGATGTAGGTTATGAATGGTTATGAAGATCTGGAAATTTGCCTGGGAAAATGGAGCTACTTTGGTGTCCCAGAGCACCACCAGCTAAAGCCACCGTTTACACAACACACGGGGATTTCAGCTGGGTAACCGTCGATTCCAGCGGAGGATCGGAAAATCCCGAAGAATGGCCCTGACACATCGTCACCCTGCTGAAGGTTGGTGGTTGTGTTGCTGATTCATGTTCCATCCTAGTCAACAAATAACAAGTCATATTCACAATTTGATTGACAGTTTTCTTTTGAGATAGGTTGAGAAATTGGAGATTTTACTGAATGGTGGTACCCCCAATTCATCCAAAGTTAGATGGTTTTAGCATTTACATCTATCGTTTTGTGGGTCCCCCAGTTTAGGAAATACATGGAAATACCAATATCTTGCCCATATGCTCCATGTCATGTATAGTATATTTACCTACATAACTTGCTCATTTATGGGATAAATGTTGGTAAATCTTCAAGCACCATGGAGCGAATTCTGGTGATCGCCATCGCGGACAGGGCGCAGTCCTAGGCCGATAGGCTCACAGCTGCTGAATGGTTGATGAAAATATATTGGGATGAGACACCATATTTGTTACAAATTGAAAGGTATTGTACTCAACACATAAGAATATGATCAATAAACACGAGTAAGTGGTTGTCATTCATGTTTTTTTTGTTTCGGGCGAACACAATTTTGTATCTAGTTCAATGCAGCCACATGATGTTTGCTCGATCTCCAACATATTGTGATCATCGTGATCCTGTAAACAGATATTCCGAGATTCCAATGCCGCTGGTCATTTGTCACAATCCAGTGATTGGCTAAAATGTTGGGTAAAATCCTGTGTTAAACAAATCAATATTTCCTGATGATTCACTGAATATCAGATTTTATTCATTCGACTGGGGGATTCAACCTCGGATAGTTGAGTGGAATCCTTTTTTTTGGGTCCACCAAGGATTTATCCCATAGCCATGGGTGAAATCCCTATTTCATCACCATAAAATCGAACAATATCCCATTCTATTCCACTGAGCTAATATCATCCCATGATATAGCCATGGTTAAAGCATGATATGGCCATGATATCCCAGTATTATCCCATGATTATCTCGTTATTATCCCATGATTATTCCATGAGATAGCCATGATTCCAAACTAACTATGGCTATATTATAGAATTATTAAAGATATTAAAACATGGTTACCCGTTATCTGGTTGGTGGTTTGGAACATGACTTTTATTTTTCCATACATTGGGAATGTCATCATCCCAACTGACGAACTCATATTTTTCAGAGGGATTGTTTTACCACCAGCCAGTTATTATTCTCGCACACAGAATATCTAAAGATATACCCTCTGGTAAACGTTTACTTAACTATCGAACATCACCATTTTATAGCTGGGTAAATCATGGTAAATCCACTACTTCGACTGGGCCATGTTCAACAGCCATGGTAAACGTTTACCGGAGGGTAGCCATGGTTTTAAAACCTGGACCTCCAACACGTCCTCCGATTCCAACACGTCGTCGCCATGGCGGCCACGGCGGGCTTCGCACAGATGGGGCTGCAAGCTGCCCGGGCTCAGGTGCCGGGCAGGGACCGGACCCTGTTGGGACCCGTGGTAACAAGAGATTTGAACCAAAAATCATGGTTTGTGATAGCAAAATCAGACAAGTCAAGCCGCATAAATTGGGGATTTAATCATATTTAATCGGAATTTGAGCAAGAATAATTGGAATTTACAGTTGACTTATGATAGCTAAGTTGGTTTATACCTCCAATAACAGTAGATATGTCGAACTACTTAATGGGTTTACAAAAGCAACTTACGTAACTGGAGGGCCTAGCTCCATTATACTCATTCTAGATGGCATAATCCTATGATTTAATATTATTTATGGTATACCAAGTATACCCCTATTATGCATAGTTCTTGCTGTTTAAATCTCAGTAAACTACCACAAATCTGTCCAAGTCCGAATAATTACCAAGAAAATCCCTATATGAATCCAAGTAGAAATCACAAAACTATATCAATCCCAATATAATTCTATAGGTATATTTAGGTATATAGAACTATATCAACCCCTATATATTGCTATATATCAATCCCTATAAATCATAAATTCCTATAGAAATCCCTCTAAAGCCGCTGCCCCAACACGCAGGTCTGTGTGTTGGGCGGTGGCGTGGTGGGCACAGCCATCGCGCGGGAGCTCGCGCAGCGTGGGGTGGAGACCATTCTGCTGGACGGGTCCCGGCGATGGAAATCTTTCCGACATCATACCCCAGTCATATGCTTAACCACTATTAATATGGACATATGGTTACCATAGTGGTTTTTATAGTGATGGTTTTTATAGTGGTTTTCATAGGCTATAAACCAACAATGGGAATATGATGGTGATCTGCTTGGTGGTTTGGAAGATGACTGGATCATGACTTTCCAGAAACAGTTTGGATATGTCATGCTCCCATTTGACGAAGTCATATTTTTCAGAGGGGTAGGTTGAAACCACCAACCAGTATTATTATTAATTAACCATATATTAACCATGGCATAATCATAGGGGTACACCCTTGAAATGGACATTGAATATATATTGAATGGGGGAAATTACTTTAAACTATCAAATTTTGGGGCACCCTATTTTCACACAAACCCCAAAAAAATAAATTACTTTACTTCGTGTGATCCCCACCATGACATTTATACATTTTCTTACTGGCAAATCTTCTGGCATTCTATCTGACATATCTTCTGACATTCTATTTGGCATTCTATCTGG
>Ga0126342_10017726_pt1 | contig 12286 bp, 12 predicted proteins | sample Cyp1metagenome_FD_92528 | JGI IMG/M metagenome (GOLD analysis project Ga0126342, IMG submission 92528) | Coral microbial communities from Lord Howe Island, Old Settlement Bay, Australia - Cyphastrea 1 metagenome | ecosystem: Host-associated > Invertebrates > Cnidaria > Coral ... | reverse complement strand
CTGCGCAGGCGAAATGCACTTGGACATGTCACAAGAGCCACTTTAGACGGAAATTTGCAGGGAAAATGCCAGGGCCCAGAGTGAGCCCAGAACGCGGACATGCATTTTGTGCGAGCCTGCGCAATCGAAATGAGCTTGGACATTTCACAAGAACCCCTTGATACAGAAATTTATGGGGAAAATGCCGGGGCCCAGAGTGAGCCCAGAACGTGGACACACAGTTTGTGCGAGCCTGCGCAGGCGAAATGCACTTGGACATGTCACAAGAGCCACTTTAGACGGAAATTTGGAGGGAAAATGCCATGGCCCAGACACACTGCTTGGGAAAATTTGTAAGACCACTAAAACCCTCATCTAACCCAGTCCTAAAAACCGCCTCCTTTTGTGGGCGAGGCACCCCTCCACCGTATAGCTCGCCGCGGCCGAACTGGAGGCCAGCACGGAACAGCGCCAGAAGGTTAACCTGGAAAGAAAAACTGAAAAGGGTAACTATACAATAGCTAACTATGGACAAAAAAGTGATATAGCTTCAACAACTGAAACGATAAAGATTTAAAAAAGAATATAGATACATAGTCATTGATATTGGTGATGATCTATTGATATTTCATGAAAAAAGGATCTAGATCATGATCTGCAGTGATAAAACAAAGACAACAATAGATTTTGATAGAGATATAGATGCATACTTGATGATAACGCATTATAAAGAAATATTGAGATATTCATAATGGCTAACTGTTTGGAGCTTAACTATCTGCAGGCGTTGCCACAATATAGAACGGAATTAGCAATACAAAAGTACGGTAAACTACCGTACTTTCATACTCATCCGGATTCCGATTCCGCGCGGATTAGGATCCTGTTCTATAATTAATTTGCGGCTGTTCTATAATTAATTTGTGATCCTCAACTTCCGTTCTATAATTGTGGCCCTGGCCATTTGGATATTATGTACATACCTGATATCTACTGCATATGTATACATTTGGATATTGTGTACATAGAAACCAGAATTATAGAACGGAATTATTGCAAATTTAATGATAAACGCGCAATTATAGAACAGAATTGGTATATGTGAGAAACATGGGGAACAACGCAATTATGGAACACAAACAAGAATTATAGAACGACAAAGAAAGTTAGGAGTAAGTTGAGAGTAAGTTTTTCCCAACTTTCTGAGGAAACAGGAATTATGGAACAACAGGGTACAGTAAACAACCGTACTTTCGTACTCCTCAACTTCCGTTCTTTAATTGTGGCAACCACCAAAATCATATTGTAGTTATAGTAGTTAATGACACAAAAATGAACAAGTACACCATTTGTCCATAGTTAATTATAATGATAATAATGAGATACCTGTAAAAAAGTAACTATAATAATGAGAAAGCCAATGGTGTTTACAGAAAATTCAACAAGTGTGTTTACAGAATATTGTACTGATTATAGTTATTTAATGGCGCTATAATTAATGCAAGGTGAGGCGCCTCCCCCAGTTATAAATTGGTTTAACCCCAGTGTTTAATGATTATAGTTACTTGATGGGAAAACATGTTTCTTTTTTTCGGGATGCAATTATACAAGGCGAGGCCCCCCGGTGATGTTTCTTGGCTAATAAACCCTTGAACATCCTTCAACTTACGTAGTTATATCACCAAAAAATCACTAGCTAACCAGGTTAAAAGTCAACTCAGTACAAGGTGAGGCCACGGGCCCCCAGTTGTAGGTAAGTTTAATCCCATTTCTTTTGCTAATTATAGTTTGCTGGTGGGAAAGCATATATCTTTTGGGTGATAGAATGCAATTATACAAGGTGATGCCCCAAAATTATGTGTCTGGGTTTATAAAACCATATTGTATCCCCCATAGAACCAATAGTTAACCAACTTCAAAGTCAACTTAGCTATCGTTTGGGGGCCTCAACTCTTATTCATTCTAGGTACTTACTGGTCGTATGATCAATGCAAGGTGAGGCCCCTGGTATTAATTAAGTTGGTTGACCCCCATGCTTTTCTGATAATACTACTTGATGGGAAAAAAGTTTTTTGGCAATTGGATGGGTCGAAAATCTTAGTAATATAGCCAGAAAAAAATACCATGAAATAGCTATCAGAGGGGATATGAATAGGATGTTAATAAACTGTGATGTAATGGGATATTGATTGGATATTGTTGAGTGGGGCATGCACAGCCTACCAACGCACCCACTCAATGAAGGGCTTACTTGAGCCAAATAGTAGAAATGCTTTACGGCTTGAATGTACGAAAGACAAGACACAGCAACAGCATGTAGGGGTGGACTCTATACATCTATATAAATCATGACTGGATATCTGATATTAATTGGATAGTAATAGCACTTCACCGAATAATGAAAATATGCTGGTTTTGCACTAGGTGTTTGGCTTGTTTGATGGGAAACCGCTCTCCCGATCTCCCAAAAGCCACCGTGTTTCCCATTAAGGGGACTGCAGGGTTGGTGTGTCGTCGATATGCCTTGCAAAAACTCTTCAACCTTTAGTGGGAAAAATCGTCAATCCATCTAAACCCTGCCACATTATACATAAATCTACCATGTCGCTCCCTAGTTTTCAGTGTGTTTTTGTGCATCCCAAATCCAAGAAATGGTTACTGGTTGGTCAACAACGGATTTCACAAACCACTTTGGCAGCGACTAACTGTTTCTGAGTGGGTGAAAATAACAATTTATCAGAGACCAAAAAATAAATGGTAGTATAAGCCCCGAACTGATCATCAACAGGGGTAGCCAATGTGGCCCCTGCGGATCCCTGGGATCCCGGCCGATCTTTGGAGCAAAGGGTGAGGTGAAGCTCCTCAGCGACGCCGTCTCTTTGAAAAAAGTCCCGCAATTAGATCACACATGGGGGGATGATGGAAGTTTCCGAAGTCATGGGGGTACCTCAATAGCTGGATGTTTTGGATGAAAATCCATCAGACACATTGATAATTTGGGGTACCCCATGACTTTGGAAACCGCCAAATACATGGATATATACCCGGCAAAATGGGAAGATGCCATGTGATGCCTGAAATTTCACACACAATGACTTGAGTTGACGAGTTTCTACCGTTTACAAAAATGGTGCCACCACAGGTTTCGAAGTAGTAGCGGCTAGCCTGGTGAGAAGTAATCCATTCTTCCTATTACTAAACCTCCCCTAAATAATGAACGCTACCCCAGATTGTTCCTTTTCGAAAAAGCCAGATTGATCAGTTTAATTTAGTTGATCCCCTTTAGAAAACAAGTCAAGAATCAAGGTCCAATTTGCAGGTTCTACCCTGTAATAACAAAAACTAGTTGACCTGGGGCGTTTTTTAGTACGCATCCGGCTAGTAGAAGGCCACGCGTGTTTTTTGGGGATGCATGATCAAATCTCCTGCATGGTCAGATCTCTCTGGATGCATGATCAGATCCTGCCTTTGAAGAGAAAAGCAATTAACATTTTGAAGGCAAGGTCATTCGTCGGTTGTGCGGCGGCGTGTTCAAGGCCCAACAAAGGGCTACATAGAGACCACGAAACATAAAATACATATTGTTACATACTCATAGCTATATGAGGTTTAGATTGTATTGGTGTCAAGATGGTGACAACATTTATCTGGGATATTTCAAATAAATCTTACCTCATTTCCCTCGTTGGTCAAAAATATAGGTTAACTGATGTAATGCCTCCCCACGTCAAATAGTGTTCCAAATTATTGCTTCGCCTGGTTAAACCACCGAGAGCTCTGCACCGCAAAATCCTTTCTCTCGGCTTCCTCTTCTGATAATGCCACTTTCTCTCGATCCGGTTTGGGCTTGTCATCTCTGAATCTTGACCGCCCTTCCCGCTGACAGCTCTGGAACCCGAGACCTGGCATCCTCCTCTCCTGACAAAGCATACACAAAAGCCGAGTTGTAGATCCGAAACTCCTGCAATGCCACTTCCATGAGAATGGACTTCTGAGCGATCAACTCCCACAAACCTTTTCTCATTCTTTCCTTGTGGCTGCAGGGAATGGAGCACCCACCTGTGGGAGTTGCACCACTACACCTGTGGATCCTGGCTACAAGGGGGATTCTGGGAAACATAAATTTGAAGCCCTTGTGGGACGGGAAATGGGATGTTGCTTTCTCTGTCCCCGGACCACCCATCAGACAAACCTGGCTTTCAGGCCCTGAAAATTGTTTTTTCGCATTTCCCTGTGGAATCTAATGGAATGAATGAACCCTTAGTGGGATGAAATCGATTTTTTCACCGCGATTGTGGATCGGAAATGAGAGGTTGCAATTCCCTTTGTGGATTTCCCTTTTTGTGGAATGACCCCTTGTGAGATGAAATCGGGCTTTCCGGGAGAAAAAAACAGGTTTTTAGGAACCATTTTTCACACATGCTTGCACTGCTTCCAGTCCACTCAAAATCAATTTTTGGGAACGTGAAATATTGTTTTACTCCAGCAACTTGATGAAACTGAACCTTCTGGGGACTCCTAATCTACTAACTCCACCTCGTTACCTCGTTTGGCCTCGCTCTAAAATTGCGTCGATTTATGGTACATCAAAACAAAATATTTGATCTACCGGAACAATGAACCCTCAACAGCTAACTTGCCTATGGACCCAATCAGGTTTAGATAGAGTTGATCATGGGTGGTACTCTTGACCTACTGTTACATAGGCAAAGCCAGTAACTTGGCGTTGCAGGAACATCAGGCATAACATTTCTTTGTTGATGCAACATCCCATTGTTTTGACAGTTTCAAAGCAAACATCCCAAGACTTGTGCGGAGAAACCGATTCCAAGATGCACACGACATTGTGCAACGCCATCCAGTGTCATTCATGTACGGTTTATCATCATGCGTCCTATTGATTTTATTAGGGACGTCAGGAATGTGCATGTAGGCCAACACGACATAGTAATGGTTTCAATGACATGGCCGCAACAGGGTCCGACACCTTTCATTAGGGCCCGCCTTATAACATGGAAAAGCACGTTTTTTGACTAAGGGTTTTAAATTGATATTAGGGGAAGCTTCGGCATTCCATACGTTGCAAAATTCAAAATAGATCTTGACATGTAATTTTGATCGATTTTGACGTTGAAAACTATAACTTTTTCCCCAAACAGAAAACGGTTAGGAGTTCTTAATGCTCTCTTAAGGTGTCCGCCTTGGTGTTGGATGGTGTGTCCGCCTTCCCGAGGTCTTGTCTCCCCTTGTCTCCTTCTTGTTTCCTTTGTTGGATGGTGTGTCCGCCTTCCCGAGGTCTTGTCTCCGACTGTCTCCCATTGATAGTGCCTCCGCCTTCCCGAGGTCTTGTCTCCCCTTGCCTCCCGTTGTCCCCCATTGTCTTCCAACATGCGTGCCTGTGTTGGTTGGTGTGCCCGCCTTCCCGAGGTCTTGTCTCCCCTTGTCTCCCATTCTCTCCCCACATGTGTGCCTGTGTTGGATGGTGTGTCCACCTTCCCAAGGTCTTGTCTCCCCTCGTCTCCAATTGCCTTCCATTGTCTCCCCATATGTGTCCTTGTCTCCCATTGTCTCTCTTCTTGCTTTCCTTTGTTCCCGTTGTCTCCCGTTGTCTCCCATTGTCTTCCATCTCCCTTCTTGTTTCCCTTTGTTGGATGGTGTGTCCGCCTTCCCAAAATATGGACAGTTATAATTCATGAAAGGTCAAGAGTAAATTGTATTCCATATTTAATGATTCCTATAATATAATTGCAGAAAATTATGGGCACTCAATAACCATTATTAACCATAGATTAACCATTTGCAACCATTATTAACCATAGATGAACCATAGACTAACCGTAGGAACATTGCACAACAGCAACACCATCAGCAAATTGGCGATGACGCCATGCCCTACTTGGAGGTGCAGTGAAACAGTTTATGTCTGTGTGTAAATATCAGTGGCCATTTCAGGAACCTAAATTGGAGGTACCTACCATATGTAAGGCCTATGTAAGGCTTATGTAAGGGAATATCCACAGCAAAATATGGCCTTATATGGTACAGTACCTCCATTTTAGGATCCTGGAATTTCCATAGTTCTTGGGGAACCCAAAAAGGGGGGGAAAGGTACCATCCTTAGTTACACTATGTTATCCCCTCTGGTAATAAAACATGGCGAGCTGGAAAATCCATTATAAATGGAGGTTTCTAGCTGGGAAAATCATCTGTAAATGGGCCATTTTCCATAGCTATGTTAAAATACCAAAGGGTACCGTTATACCATTAATAACACCAAGTGCACCTCCAACAGTAGAAGCACTGGTCCTAAAAGTTCAATCTCTGGACCACCACTGTTGGGAAGAAGAAACCTGTGGATAGTACCCATAGATCCTGTAATGTCGCCCCCCACGCACTGTTTCGTTTCCAAACCCATCCATCCATCCATCCATCCATCCATCCATCCATCCATCCATCCACCACAAACCCTGATGTTCACCCAGTTGGAGTTTACCCGAACTTAGCTATCGAACTGCCTTAAAAGTAGCCCCAGTCTCTGTATTCGCAGGCTTTGGGATGTCGATTGCAAGGTTCTCGTTGGGCTCTTTGCTGTTGAGATCCTCGAAAGGCGCCGCTATGATGACCAACCAAGAGAGGTAGTTTCATGGCTCACCTCGAAATGGGAATCTCATGTGGAAATATGGTCGGTCTCAATATCTCCGTGATCGGCCGATCCAATTCTCTGAATATATCACCAGCTCATGGGTTAGCCAAAAAAGTGCCACAACTTGATATTTAAACCTTTGGCTACTTATATATTAAATTATATATGTAACATGTTTTGCTAGTGTAAAACCACCAATGTTACACTTACCGTTTTTCATCGTCGCCATGACAAGTTCCTTGCAACGAGGCACCTCCATCGTAAACTTCGTGGCGGCTTTGTATCCTGGTTTTTCCCCGGGTCAGGGGCAACCAAATGCCGCAACTTCACTACCAAACTTGGGGGTGGTTTTTAAAAAACACCCATCAGCCCATGGTACTGGAGGATGGTGCAGATGACATCTTTGGGATCTTTTTGGCATGAATGTCAACTCCGGATCAATAACTTTGTGGGGTGTTTAACTGGCAGAACTATCATTCCTATAAGAGATAAAACAATTATTTGGGGCAAACCCCGGCAGTAATTAATCAACCATGGTTTATTCACCTGGAGTTGACATTCGCCATACACTGTGACAATTGACCAAAACTTGTCAACAACTGTTTGGTCTTGATGGGTTTTGACCTTTTTTGTCTACACTCTGGTAATCAAACATGGCTATGGACACTCGCCCATTGATCGATGGATTTTGTGAGATTTAAATGCAAATTTTGTTTTGGGATTTTCCGCTGCCACGTTCATTGACACCAGAGGGTTGTTTTCTTGAACTGTGTGCCACATCCATTTCGTGACCCAAACTTGGATGACTTAGATGATTCGGTCTCTCCAATGGGTTCATATGAAAATCGGGGCATACCCTCCGGTGTCATCAAATATAGCTGAGAAATCCCGGCCCTAAATATATAAAGGATTATAAAGGCCTATAGCTGGGGCAATTGAAAAAAAAGTTACAAGGGATGTTGAATCGCCAGGTTGACAGCTTGTCGGGTACCTCCCAAAATCGACAGGTCCATTTTTCCGGAATGCGTAGCAAGGGTTCCCGTTTCACTCTGGGGGTTTGGGGGCTGAGGGTGTGTTCGCTCGACGTTGCATTTACGTTCGCAACCGTTCGCAACCGTCCGCAACTGTTCGCAACCGTTCGCGCGATCCCCGTATGGCCGTGCCTTTGGTAAGTTCTGCAGAAGGGGTCATTTTTGGAGGTTTCAAACGTCCCGTTGCTTCGTTTCGCTTGGCTGGCGTGGCACTTCGTGACATTCAGACGTGTTTTGTAACGTGTCGAAAGTCGTTGTGTGTGGCAGGCGCAATACTTTAGCGACGTTTTCAGAAGATGCTTTGCAGTTTTCGTGGCAGGCGCAGCACTTTGGACGTGTCCATCGTCATTTTGTGTGGCAGGCGCAGCACTTTAGATGTGTCGTGTTGCGTGTTTTTTGCAAATCACATTGGCAGGGCTGCGTCAAATGGCGACAAGGTGCAAATTCCGTGGCAGGCGTGGCATTTTCTGAGATGAGCTGAAAATTGACGGAACCCCCGCACGAAACATCGATTTTGAGGTAGCAGAATTTCAGGTTCCTGAGAAAAGTCGTAGGAAAACGTCGATTTTCAAGCTACAAAGTGTGAAAATTGGAGGAAGTCTCGCACGAAATGCTCGTTTTGGTGCTCCCACGTGTCTCGTCTCGAGTCTCTGGTTTTCCTGTGGCCTCGCCGTGTCTATGGGGGAAGCGCGGAAGTCTCGCACGAAATGCTCGTTTTGGTGCTCCCACCTGTCTCGTCTCGAGTCTCTGGTTTTCTGGTGGCTTCGCAGGCGCGGCACTTTGTGACATTCCAACCTGTTTTATACCGTGTCGAAAGTCGTTTTGTGTGGCAGGCGCAATACTTTTGCGTCCTTTTCACAAGATGACTTGCACTTTTCGTGGCAGGCGCAACATTTTGCAGATCTCTGCCGTCATTTTGCGTGGCAGGCGCAGCACTTCAGACGTGTCGCATTGCGTGCTCTACACTGACTCTACACTCCACACTCTACACTGCGCACTTCACACTCCACCCCTTCCACTTCATACATTCCACACTTTACACTCTACACTCCAGACTCTACACTTTACACTCTACACTTTACACTCTACACTTTACGCTCTACACTTTACACTCCACACTCCACACTCTACACTTTACACTCTACACTGTCACTCCACACTCCACACTTTACACTTTACACTCTCCACTTTAGATTCCACAGTCCACACTTTAAACTCCACACTTTACACTTTACACTCCACACTCCACACTCCACACTCTACACACGACACTCACCACTTCACACTTTACACTTAACACTCCACACTTTACACTCCTCACTCCATACTTTACACTTTACATTCCACGCTCCGCACTCCACACTCTACACTTTACACTCCAGACTCCACACTCTACACTTTACACTTTACACTCTACACTCTAAACTCCACACTCCACACTCAACACTCTACACTTCACAGTTCCACGCTTTACACTTGACACATTACACTTGACACTCTACACTCCACACTCTACACGCGACACTCCCCACTTTCCACGTTACACTCCACATGTTACATGTGACACTCCACACTCCGCACTTTACACTCCACACTTTACACTCCACACTCCGCACTCTACCCTTTACACTCCACACTCCACACTTTGCACTCCACACTCCACACTTTACACTCCACACTTTACACTGCAGACTCCACACTCTACACTCCTCACTCCGCAATTCACACTTTACACTCCACACTTTACACTCAATACTTTACACTTTACACTCCTCACTCCACACTCCACACTTTACACTCCACACTCTACACTTTGCACTCCACGCTCCACACTTTACACTTCAGACTCCACACTCTACACTTTACACTCCTCACTCCAAACTCCAAAAGTCACACTTTACACTCCACACTTTACACTGTACACTCCACACTTTGCACTCCACACTTCGCACTCCAGACTCTACACTCTACACTGCACACTCCACACTCCACACTTTACGCTCTACACTTTACACTCTACACTTTACACTTTACACTTTACACTCCACACTTTGCACTCTACACTCCACACTCCACACTCTACACTCCACACTCTACACTCTACACTTTGCAATCCACACTCTACACTCCACACTTTACACTCACACTTTACAGTCCACACTTTACACTCTACACTCCACACTCCACACTCTACACTCCACACTCCACGCTTTACACTTTACACTCCGTACTTTACACTCCACGCTTTACACTTGACAGTTTACACTCTGCACTTCAAACTCCACACTCCACACTTTACACTTTACCCTCCACACTTTGCACGCCACCTTCTTCCATATTCCACAGTCTACGGTGTACTGGTATGGTTACAGGGGAAAAATGTACACGACTGTTCAAATAAACTGATTCACAAAAGTGTTCTACGTGGCTGCATATCCATGTGCTTCGACATCTGTGACAGTAACATACGTGTGAGCATTCGGGTTCGTGGGTTGCATCTTGTTTTTGTGCAAAATTGCTACAGTTGAATTGGCAATGTGATGTTTAGCCAGGAGATTTCGGGTAGCAACCCACATGTCTCTTGGTTGCTAATATCCCAGAAAATGCACCCAATATGTCCCCATGAAGTATCCCAGACATAAGTGGCTATGTTTATCCCCCATTGTATCCCATTATATCCCAGTTTAAATGGCTTTTCATGTCTAATTATATCCCAATATAGCCCAAAGCTTTTCTGTTTTAAAATCCCCACATTGGATATTGTCGGTTAAATATCCCATCAAATTTCAGTTTTGGCTGGCAAAATGTCATTTTAAATGACTACAAAATGCCAAAAAAAAACTATGAGATATACCACTGCTTTCATCTCTGTCCTTTGCTTCCTCGCAAATCCTCCAGTTCTTCCTGGCCACTGGTTGCTTTTTCATTTGTTCATTGGGGAACCCCCATTCAAATTTCAGATAATGCCCCTCCATAGTTGAAAGGTTGATTGCAGTTGATGAAATGATGAAATTAATCATAGTTGTCATAGTTGATGATAATATCATGATTAGTTGTTTCTGTTTATCCCCCAAAATATAAAGGAGAGGAGAAAGAAAACGCATCAACCACCAGGGGTTCAAAGAACGCAGTTCAAGCGAACACATGTGCAACATCTGTGGATCCCACCGGTATGTACGTCGAACATTTGTTGGGCATGTAGCTTTGGATGAAAAACTTGGATGAGCCTGCAAGAAACTGGATGGTTTTTCATGACTTGACCAAAATTCATCCATTTACCAATTCTTGTGTGGGTGCGGTTCCGGTTGGGTCTTGCGGCAAGTGGGCGCCTTACACAATTCACCAATTTCGGCTGAGCGGATGGTCAGCTGGTGGTGGGCAGGTTGGTGGTTCTGGTTCCTGGTGATAGCACCCCGGTGATAATCTCGCTAACATCAGGAAATATTCAGATTCCAAACCATCAAAAAATCACCAAACCGACCATTAATAATCTATGTCTCCATTGGTAGATCCGCAAATGGTCATATACATGTAGCCCACTATGTCCCATCATCTATAAGTCAAATCTACCCTCTGGCAATTTACCAGTTGGCTATGGAGAACACTATTTCCAATAGGTAAACCATCTATCAGTGGGCCATCTTCCATAGCCATGATTAATCATTGGAGGATACCATTGGTTTTCCATTTCTTCTTTCTTCCACCAGCTCCAACTGCAGGTTGAACTGCCTGATTCAATGGACCACCTTGGTTCATGCCACAAGGAGAGAACCGACCCGACTCTTGTGGGAGGGCTGGTTTACAGTCCCCATTTGGGTAGATTGAGATATAGCGTACATACATATATTAATATATACCAGTAGTACCGCACAAGGCGGTGGCTGAAGCTTCAAAAATAGGAAACCTATAGCAGAGTTTGGTTGTTGTGAATCATGGATGGGAGAGCGACTCCACTGCTGGACCAACAAATGGTTGGATTGTCGGGCTGCCCATCCTCCTATCTCTCCATGTCTCTATTCATCCATCAATCAATCAATCTATCTATCGATCTATCTGTCAATCTGTCTATCTGTTTATCTATCTTTCTATCCATCTGTCTATCTAACTATTTATCTATCTATGCTGTGATGGATCGATGGCAGAGCGAGTCCACACTGATGGACCGAAAGGTGGTTGGAGTTGTGCTTGTTGGTGTGGTTGCAGTGGCCACCTCACCCACAACTGCTGCATGTCGTGTCGCGTGGTGTGGTGTAGCGTAGTTGTAGTGGTAGCGCAGTTGTAGTTCCAGCTGTCGTGTAGTGTAGTGGTAATTATAGTAGTTGTAGTTATATTAGTACTTGAAGTTGGACTTGTAGTTGTAGTTGTTGTCGTGGTTGTGGCTGTAATTGTAGTTGTAATCAATTATAGTGTAGTGTTGTGTAGCGTAGTGTAGTGTAGTGTAGTGGTAGTGGTAGTGGTAGTGGTAGTGGTAGTGGTAGTGGTAGTGGTAGTGGTAGTGGTAGTGGTGGTGGTAGTGATAGTGGTAGTGTGGTGTAGTGTAGTGTAGTGTAGTGTAGTGTAGTGTAGTGTAGTGTAGTGTAGTGTAGTGTAGTTGTCTATCTATCTGTCTATCTGCTTATCTCTCTTTCTGTGT
>Ga0126342_10017725_pt1 | contig 12287 bp, 12 predicted proteins | sample Cyp1metagenome_FD_92528 | JGI IMG/M metagenome (GOLD analysis project Ga0126342, IMG submission 92528) | Coral microbial communities from Lord Howe Island, Old Settlement Bay, Australia - Cyphastrea 1 metagenome | ecosystem: Host-associated > Invertebrates > Cnidaria > Coral ... | reverse complement strand
TATATATATATATATATATATATGCACTGTATATGGATATGGATATGTATATTATATGTACATATATATATATATATATATACTGCATATGTATGTCTACATATACATCATTCTATCCCCACTATGGTTTTTCGTAGCGGCGATTTCGAACCATGACCCGAGGGATTGCGAACCCATCAACAGCGGCTACACGGGCACGCTTTCGCCCGAAGCCCCGGGGATATGGCGATGATTGAGGAAGGTATCCTGGAAAACCATAAGAAAACCATAGGAAAATGGTGGTTTAATGGTGGTTGAATGGGGTTTAATCAACAAAATGGTGGTTTTAATGGGATGTACCCTCTGGTAAACAAACAAAGAGCTATTGAAAAATGCCATAGAAATAGTGAGTTTTCCTATTAAAAATTGTGATTTTCCATAGTTACGTTAGTTTACCAGAGGGTATCTACGGCTTATTCTAGTGAAAATATGGCTTAATAAAGATATCTATGGTTTATTCTAGTAAAAAAAACACGTTTTTTGAGGAAGGTATCTATGGTTATTTATCCATAAGTTGGTGAACATAGCTAGGTAATGCTGAATAAATTCTATGGCTTATGGTCCGTAGATATATTGTGCAAGTTGAAGGGCGTGTTTTAACCAACTTTGAACGGGGGGCACCATCTTGTACTCTGTGGATCTGTGCGGTATCATTGGGATATCATGTGGAATTTATGTTATTTTTGTATGCAGTACCCATAGGATCCATGGTGCTGGTATATATGCTAACATGACTGGGGTATATTGATGGTAAATGTTACCATATATAGCATACATGGATCCTATGGGGTATATACATGTGTTTTAATGGAGATGTAATGCGACATAAACCACCCGTGAATCAAAGTGTTGGAAATCCCGTGTACTTGGTGATTCATCCCAGAAATCGCAAGTGGGTTCTGACCAGTGACAAGTGGACTAATTCTGCTTCTATCTTCGAATATCCCCGTCAAATCACCATTTCTTAATGATTAAATCCTGTGAAACCACCATTTTTGATGGTTGAATCATGTTAAATCACAATTGTTCCTAGGTTTATCCCTCAACATCAACATTTTTCCTAGGTAAAACCCTAGAAATCCCCATTTTTTCCAGGTTAAGCCACCATTTGTTGCGGCTGTTGGCACAAATCAGCTGTGGCTCAGGATCAGCTGTTTCTTCGGCGTGCTTTCTGCGAACCCATCGGCCTGTAGCCTGGGACCGAGTGGATGAGACCGATGGTGCCCCAGGGAGCTATTTTTCGCTAAGGAAACCCGGAATAGGAAACCATAGGAAAATGTGGGTTGAATGGGATGTATAGCTGATTTATGATAGCTAAGTTGGTGCAAATAACTCCAATTTCACTATGTTTTATAGGTGATATATAGTTAATGGGTTTATAACCAATTTTTGTTGGGGGCACCACCTTGTAGGATTTCCCCTCTGGCAATTTAACATGGCTATTGAAAATGGCGGTTTAATATGATTTAATGGGATTCTATGGTGATTAGTAGCGACTTGCCGGACTTACCCAACAAAAATTGGAATTATTATACCCTCTGGTAATGTAACACAGCTATCCCATATGCTCTATGTATCGCATAGCCTGGCATAGTATGGTATATTTGCCTTGGAATACATCATGAAGCAATAAACTGAGCACGGCAAGTGTCCCATTACAAGCTAACACATACTGTGGATGGAAGAAATCCTGCACCAATTGGTAACCACTAGTGAGTATGAAACACTGGAGACACTAATGGGATTGTAATGGGATGTTTACCATCTACCAACTGGTGCAGGATTCTTCCGCAGTAGACATTGAAAATGACCCATTTGTTTGATTTTGCGATTCAACGGGTGATTTCCATAGCTATGTTAGTTCACCGGAGGGTAAGTCGAGCAATTTTGAACCGAACAATGACGACTTCGTTGACCCTGGTTGATGTATCAAACATGGCTTTTAATCAGTAGACACATATAGATATTTTATATGGAATCATCAACCTTGGATGGATAGTTCAATCCTTGAGTTTTTAGCTATAAATGGAACATAACCATAACCAGCAAAAGATGACAATTTATTGTGGACTATCAAAGATTTACGATGTAATTGGGAACTGATGGGTTTCTGCCTGCTTCATTGGGTTCCTGCCTGCTGGCCTTGGTGGCCAAACTGGATAGAGCAGCTTTCAGCAAGGGTTCAGATGCGTTTTTTTTTGGCCGCACACAAGGTGGTGCCCCAGAGTTAGCTAAGTTGGCGCAAATAAGTCCAATATCTAGGGTTGATTAGGGGGTTACATCGAACTAGTTAATGGGGATTGTTAACCAACTTATAACTACAAAGTGGGGCCCCCTAGATAGCTAAGTTGGTTTATAACTCCAATAACTATGGTTTATGGTAGATATATCTGAACTTATATGGTTTATAAACCAACTTATAACTGGCGGGGCACCACATTGTAGGGGGAGTACCACCTTGGAACTGATGGAAAAAAAATGTGAATTTTTAACTTACCAGCTAAGAATGTATGGGAGGGAGATCGAAGCTGAAATGCACATCGGAGATTCTTCAGGGTGCTATTTCAAGTACGGAAAATCCAGCGCAAAAAATCACGCAGAAGGATGGTTAATCGCCAAAGGCTGTTTTTTTTTGTTTTTGTTTCATCGTTTTACTTACTATATAGTATTGAAAATATAGTATGCTGTAAATAATATACTTATAGTATATAAAGTGCAAAATATATAATATAGAGTGGGGCTCCAAATAGGGTTCCAAGTAGAGATTCTCCTCTTTCCAGCTCCACGCCGGGAGAAACATCAGGGAATGACTTCACGATTAGTGTTGGTATGTGTTGATCAGGTTCTATCATTGAGACATGAAATCTAGGTCAATCTTAGATGGGTAGAAACTGATCCAAAATGGTCTTTTGCCATGGGATTATCTACGTTCACTAGCTAAGAATTCATTTTTTGCAGGTATCTAAGATTGGCACTGTTTTGTTTTATTTTGCAATTTATTAGCTGTCGAGGTTGCTTGGCATATTTTAGCTTACAGGGGGAAAATGTCACAGAAGGCAATAAAAGCAAATGTAAACTAATAACCACATAGGGAAATAATAGGACATAATAGGGAAATGAAAAGGAAATAATAGGTAAATAAGAGAGAAATACTAGGGAAATAACAGGGACATACTAGGAAAATGAATGGAAATGATAGGGAATTGAAGGGAACTAATAGGGAAACTAAGGAAATCATAAGCAAAACAAAGGGAACCAAAAAGGGAAATCTGGGAAATAAGAGGGAAACAATAGGAAACCATTGAGGACATCATAGGGAAATCATGGGGAAATAGTAAGGGAAACGATAGGGACGTGCTGCGGACATTCTTGGCATGGCGCTGTTCACGTTTCTGTCCCTCTGATGTCAACGTTCATGAGTGGATGGCCTTCTGAAGTTGAATTTAACTTGATTGGAGGAGTCCGAGCACCTGCTGCTTCATCCTCAGGTTTCCTCCAGTCCTTTTGGCTGATGTAGATCGCTGGAGCGCTTGAAGGAGACCACTGCGTTTCTTAATGGATCTTATTGGTGATTTCCTGGTGTGCAACATATGTATATTACATATAATTATATATATATATATGTGTATATGTACATGATTATATATATAATCATATTATATACATGATTATACACTTGGTGGCTCATCCCACTTAGTAAGTGGGTTAGTTCACCCCAGTTATAAGTGGATTAACTCTACTTATCCCATTTATAACTGGGGTTATAACCCACTTACGAGCAGTGGGATGAGCCACCAAGTATATAATCATGTATATATTATACAAATGCAATTCTGGTTCACAAAATCCCTACCCAAAATGAGGATCTAAAAAGTATATAGCTTTTGGAAAATCAATGAGCATCACATCCTTTGTTTTTCGCAAATGTAATTTGTAGAACATGGCAATTAACTGGACCATCCTAACCATGGCATGCAATTTGTTGAGTTACCGGATGGTAAATCCTACCAATCCTTTTAAAAATCCTATCAAATCCCGATTTTACTGCTTGAATTCTATGAATAAATTCCTCTTTAAATCTTGCCACAGGAGTCACATAAATTTCCTCTGATGACGACAAACACCTAAGGTGCCAAGCCCTGTGCCGCCGGCAGCAGCATCTCAGTGACGTTGGATGGAGTGCTTTGGCATGGTCGCAGAAAGCCGGAATCATACAACATGGAAAAACTCACATTCACAATTATTCTGGAATATGATGGGTGGTATCTAGACTTCAATACAACACTTCAGAATCATATGTCAATACACAGTTTAATGGTGGGCCCAAGATCTGTGGAAGCCTTCAAAGTAATTAATCCTGTTCACCAGACGTTATTTTGCCAGCAACATTATTTCTAACCAGCAAAAATCCGCAAATGTTGGCATTTTGGGTCTAAAAAACAGGCAGCCTTGGGCACATTCCCAATTTGTTCAGTGGAAGATCTGGCCTTGATCTCATCAACGATTTGGATTGGCGGAAAATCAATGGAGGGCTCAATCTTGGATGGTTGGTTCGCTGGTTGCGAAAATTCCAGGAGTTGGTTTGGGATGTTCCCCAATCGACTGACATGAATTCAATGGAACTACATAAGCCTACTCATCAATTGCAGTTTCAACAAAGGCGAGCATCCAAATGTTCAACCTTACCGCTGATGGATGACAGAAACAAGAACTTTTTGGAGGATCATGGTGAACCCACATAGCACATGATCAACAACTCTGGTGTAAGTCCAGTAAGTGGAGTTATCCTTTCATTTACCCTCTGGTTATTTAACATAGCTATGGAGAATCACCATGTTGAATAGATAAATCATCCAAAAAAACATATCTCTATATAGAAATATATATATATATATTATATTTAACATAGCCATGTTCGTTGGCTATGTTAGTCATAACCAGAGGCTCAAGTGCGGGTCATCACTGGTTGGATCCAAACGGTTGATCCTAACGGGTTACCAGCACCATGGATCGATCCGTCATGGGTCATGGAATTGGAGATTCATATACTGCGAAGATATATTGAATGAGTTTGCCTTCAGATTTGGACATATGGGTTTTCATCGCTGGTTGGTGGTTTCAAACATTTTTTTTTCCATTTCATATATGGGATGTCATCCTTCCCATTGACGAACTCCATCATTTTTCAGAGGGGTAGGTCAACCACCAACCAGATATGGTTTTCTCACTTTGGGTATATCATAGCATAGGTCACCGGTCAGGCACACCTCGAAACAGCTGAGGTTACCAATACACTCACCACTGGCTCTGAGATCAAGCCCGGCGGTCCCAGAAAAAGTGAAGGGCTGATCGCAAAAAAAAGGGGGTGCAGTTGGGATATCACCTAAAAAGTGATGTCCCCTCTGGTAGACTAACATAAGTATGAAAAATCACCATGTTAATCGGTAAATCCACTATAAATCACCATTTTCAATAGCTATGTTTGTTTACCAGAGGGTAACTATGGGATTCTAAGCTCCATAAGTTGGGTGATATAGTACAAGTATGGTTAGTCATAACGTACGACTATGGTTTTAACAACTTGCCCAAAAAAGGATGCCGAAGAGTGTGCCACCAGGTTGTGAGCTAGATGATTTTTCTCCAGAAATTTCAGGTTTCCATGTGTTGTATCTTTTTGGGGGTAAACTATAGATTTGTATATTATTGGTATCTACGGTGGCAGTATGCACATACATATATAATTATAATCATATTATATATATATACATTGCACCGTATCATAAATACTTCTCGTGTGCTTTAGACGCACATATGTACATAGTATATATCTTTTGATGTTTTCATATACACATATTTAGACCCTCAGTTACCTGATCGATATCGATGAAACATGATACAGGTGTTGACATTATAGAACTATAGAATAAATACATGTTCTTGATTCTTTATGGGTCGATTAAGTGTCTCTCTATATACATTAATACGTATATCGAGATACTTTTCTCTTCAATGCCCATTACCCTCTGGTAAATTAACAGTTCGACCCTGAAAATAACCCATGTTTGGTGGTTTCACTTATCTCCCAACCCCGATGACTACCAGGGTCAACAAGTTAATTTACTGGAGGGTATGATCGGCCATTTATAGTGGAATTACCCATTGAAAATAGGATGTTCCATTGTTTTCTGTAAACGTTTACCAGAGGGTATCCCGTGTCCAAAAACCCCCAGGTCTGGTTTCACGGGCTTGGCTGGCTGTGCTGATGTCAACAGTGTTGGGGAGACTCAGACAGCGTGGGACAGCTACGGCTGGACCCAGGGGTTCAACGAGTCAACCTCTGGCACTCTAACTACAGATGATAGATATAGATTTAGAACAGTTGAAATGATCATGGTTATAGATCTATAATAGTTTGATCATTCTAATTTTCTAGATTTTAGATTCTAATTACAGATAGGTTGTGATTTTACTACACTAGAACACGCAGTTTTCAAATTGCCACTTTAGGCTATCAGGTTGCATTTTACGTTGGTAAAGTCAGGCTGACCACTTATGTTTTCTGTGCGTCCTCGATCCAGCAGTGTGCCAGCCTCAAAATAATCAAACGACCGATTAGTGGTTCCGGTCACCATGAATCATTATTAGTCAGTAATTCATGTTCAATAGATACACAGTACATGTGTATACATATCTAGATTCCATGCGTGCAACATGGTTACAACATAGTATGTACAAGTATTGTGAAAATATACATATACAGCATACATTTAATACATTTATACGTACATATCTGGTTGGTGGTTTTGAACATGACTTTTATTTTTCCATTCAGTTGGAAATGTCATCATCCCAACTGACTTTCACCCCATCATTTTTCAGAGGGGTAGGACTCAACCACCAACCAGTTATAGTAACTTTAGATGATATCTCTATGTATATATATATATATATAGTCTATAGCTATACAACTATAATAACTATGGTAACTGTTGTAGAATGTATAAAAATGTTACAATATACACCTGACATGTCACCTGACATGTTATGATGCCGTAACATGTTCCTATGATTTCACCCGGCGCTTGTGGCGTCGAGGCGTGGGGCAATGACTTGACGTTGCGCTGTACCATGGGTGCGCTGAGCCGGGCTTCCCAGGATTCACTATGGTTTATCGTAGGTAGATATCGTAGATATATGGTATATCATATATCTATACATATATGAAACTTACTATGGTTTTTCTAAAGCAACAGACATAACCTGTGGTTTTTTTTGCACCTTGTAGCAACGCCAATATTAATTGGGGACTCCAGTGGTGTGCCGTGATCAAAACGGAGATGGTCATCCCAATGCAGGGTGGATGGCCACCATGGAAAACCACCATGGTGGCATGGCTACTGGAGGGTGGTTGATGGCTTGATGGGTTGATGGCTACTCTCCACCAGTATTGGTGAATGTTGGTTAGTATATGTGTGATTTTACTTAAGAAAATATATCATGAACCAGCTATTGGAATGATCCTCCAAGTACCCTCTGGTAAACATACAAAAAGCTATGGAAAACCACCATGCTATTAATGGGTAAATCCACTATAAATCACCATTTTCAATAGCTTTTTGTTAACGTTTACCAGAGGGTAGGACTAACTAACTCCACTTCGGAAATTCACCCTTTTGTGTAGGTAAATCATCTACCATGTTCTATGCGGATTAGCAATTGGGGCCAAGAACGGCTGAGCGGACCATTTTCTATGTGATTCCACCCCCCCTCAAATACCAAACACAATCCGTACAAGGTGAGGTTCTGTTTTTTTTTAGTTTATAAACCCATGAACGATGTTATGTTATGTGATATTCCCCATGAAGGGTTAGGCAATAAGTCAACTTAGCTATTAATAGGGCCTCACCGAGTTTTTTTGGGCTCCAAAAATGAATCCAAGTCTAAACCATATGGTCTAACCATGACTGTTTTTTTTCAGATCCGAGAATTTGCAAAATATCCCAGTATATTTGGAAAATCATAGGAAAATCATAGGAAAATGGTGGTTATATCCTCTGGTAAACGTTTACATGACTATGGAAAGATCCACCATGCTATTAATGGGTAAATCCACTATTTCGACTGGGTCATTTTCAATAGCTATATCTCTGACTATATATAGTAGTTTCTTGGGGTATACTAGGAAGTCACTTTTTATAAGCGTGGTTCGCTTTGACCAGCCATCCAACAAGCCATGGTAACCAAACTTGGGGGTGCAGTTTCACTTATAGAAGTGGGTTATATTTCTAGGTCAATTTATTTCTGCTTGGTGATGATTTACCGTTGGTGATGATGGTTAATAGTGGTTTTTTTGGGCTATAAACCAGCAACAATGGGAATATGATGGTGATCTGGTTGGTGGTGACTGGAACATGGCTGGATTATGACTTTCCATTCGGGAATGTAACAGATCCCAACTGACGAATTCCATCATTTTTCAGAGGGGTAGGGCGAAAAACCACCAACCAGATATAGTAACTTTAGATGATATCTCTATATCTCTATATCTCTATATATAAACATATATATATATAGTCTATAGCTATATAACTATAGTAACTATTGGTAACTATTTTTAGGAAACCACCAACCATATTTTTCTGCAGGGGCCTTTGTAGGCTGAGCCAGGCACCGATTTCACCTTTGTAGGGGCCCTTAACTTACTCAACGTTGCGGTCCGAATCTAGGCCCCAACTGGGGCCCATAAAATGAAGCTTCTGGCCTGCACCTGAAGAGGTAAACGTAGTATATATATATTAATTCACCCAGTATATAAATTAGATCCCCCCCAAAAAAAGTGATCTATAACCACAGTTAAGTTGTGTGAATATCCCAACTTGCAGAGTTTATGCTTAGGATCCCATCGTTCTTCCCATTCGCCCAACCAACAACTGCCCCTCGAACCCGCGGCCGTCCGAGGTGCGGATATCTCCACCTGCGCAAAGGCCTGCTCCACCAGCGATTCGGTGGATCTGGTCTTAGGCAACAGCTCCACGGCGGTGAGGGGACCAAGCGGCCGGTGGATGGTGATGGGGTTTCAGGGGTTATCAAACACGGTGATGATTTCTGGTTGGTGGTTTGGAACATGGCTTTTATTTTCCACAATATATGGAATAATCCTTCCCATTGACTAATGTTTTTCAAGATGGTTAAAACCACCAACCAGATTTTGTCGGATTTTCACATTGAAAACGCAAACAAACGCAAGAAAACATCAAGAATGTGGCGTTTTTTGGATGAAACATCTGTAAAATTGATTTGTTATGTGGGTTCAGAAATGCTGATCCAAGCAAGTTTTTTGTGAATATGTTTTGGCTTCGTGTTTAATCCTAGGATATACCCTCTGGTAATTTAACATAGCTATTGAAAATTGCCATTTATAGTTGATTTACCCACACAAAATGGTGGATCTTTCCATAGTTTTTTGTTAACGTTTACCAGAGGGTCGGATATACTAGGGGAATGGGGTAACTGCCATGATATTCCCAACGATGCCTGTGGATCTCACCGGTCGTTGCGCTCAGATCTCGCCCAACAGTGCCATTGCCAGTGGTTCTGCAGAGTCGGAAAGCCCAGGAGAGGAGAAATTCAAGCAGCCATTTTATCAGGATAGTTACGGGAATATTACGGGATTATTATAGGACTTATTATTATGATAGGGAATTACCTGGCCTTTTTATTTTTGTCATGGGAATATTAGGGGATTGTTATAGGACATTATTATGTGGGTTTATATATATACACACATATGTACTACATAAACCAACAGTATGATATGTGTGTTTGTCTGAAAATAGGAATTAACGGCAAATTTGCCGTTGAAAACCTAAGTGTCAAATGGATGATTTTGGTGCCTATGGTGGTTTCCTAAAATCAGGGTATCCCTAAATCATCCATTTTAGTCGGATTGCCAATTATAAACCACGCATTTTGGGATACCACTATTTATGGAACCCCCCATATTGATCCATATTGGTACCCCCCAGTTATATATAAGTTGGTTTATAATCCTCATTAACTATAGTTATATTTCCCATAAACCCTAGATATTGGACTTATTTGCACCAACTTAGCTAGCGTACTGGGGCACCACCTTGTAGTCTTTGTATCTCATTGAATCTCATTCAAATCACATGATATGTTTATTGTCATGCAGTAATCATAAGTTTTTCATAAGTGGATGACTATTAACATATAAAATTATTCATTAAGGTTAATTTTAAATGATATGTTCACTAATCATTCATCAGATACTATTAACATTTGAAAATTTCAGCGAACCACTATTTTACTGGGCTTTTCCCACCAAGTCTACGCACCTTTTTTTGGGTGCGTAGGGTGATACCCAAGGTACCTGCGATCCTGCTCTGAGATCAACTCGGGATTTTCAGGCGAAATTGGTGGAGTTGTTTTGTTGGTCTTTCCCTGTTGTTGTTTTAAAAGTGGCACCATTAAAAAAAAAGAACGCATGTTGTTGTTTTTGATGTTTTGTGTGTTTCCTTCTGTTCATGGAGTTCTTGCTTTATATTACTATTACTAGGTGTTTCTTGTTTTATTTGTTTCTGTAAAGTGTATATAAGATATATAGTATAGTAGGAGTGGAGGCAGGGCCCATGTCCTTGGTTCCAAAGTGTTTTTCAAATGCTCTTGCAAAAACCGTTCATAAGCAGACTCATAGCAAGCAGTGAAATACATAGTTGTTAAAATGTGTCTAGACTTTGACAATATCTGATGATTAATGACGCAATTAAAGTAAATCTTTATGCCATAGCATGCTCCTTGTGACATTGCCAACTTACGCCCTTCTTGTAACATTGGCTATGGATTGACTTAAAGATCTTCGTAGATTTGCAATGCCAATCCAGTGTTTGTTTGAGGGTAATTCACTCCAGTTCATCCAGGTATCCAGGATTCTTCGTGGGTGAACCCCTACTGGGAGGATCATCCCACGAATCCTCAGTTAACCATTAACCATAGGAGCCACGAATCGACTTCCGACTTCCAGGGGCCCACTAAGCAGTTACTAACCGTGTGATGATCCTCCAAGTCCTCCAAGTACCCGGCCTGGTAAACTACCAAGAACTATGGAACATCATCTTATTTTAATGGGTAAATCAACAATTTCTATGGTTTATGGTAGATATATCTAACCTTACTATGGTTTTTAAACCAACTTATAACTGGGGGGCACCACCTTTGCACATATTTTTCTATCATCAATAGCTATGGGCTAGGTTGGTTGACCAGAGGAGTCATAAACTGAAAAAAACCTCCGCACTGCAGCTGCCGCATGCTGCGCAGGCACGTACACCTTGTCATGTAACGTCAGGGGAGCCCAGTTGCCGGCAGTGGGCATGGACTGATGGATGAAACAGGTGGTAGTTGTGCTCGTTGGTTTACATCTAACCATAGCATCCATAGCTCAAGTGTTTGAAATGCTGAGATACAGTTGCATGAAAACCACCACCATTTGCAGATGATTTTCCTCATCGCTTCCATGGGAGTTTTGAAAGGTGGTGCGAATCCGTCTTCGGATTCGCACAGTTGGTGCAAATCACTCCAGTTTTACTTGGCTTTATAGGATGGATAGGTGCTATGAATTGATATATGATATTAGTACCTCATCTAACTACATGTGTTTTTTTTCAGCCACTTAAAACATCGTAAAACTTGTGGGGGCACGAACTACGAAAACTGGTCGATTTCCAGGGATCTTGCAGCATCCGCTGAGACTGGCACCCTGAGCGGCGATCTGCTGCTCTGCGCGGAGAGTGGCTGCACATCCACACAGAGCGTGTCGGTGGGGCGCCAGAGTTTGAGCGAAAATGGTGGTTTTACCAAGATGTATAACCCCATCTATAACCGTTTTCAAGTGGTAAAGGGCTTTTAATTGAAGTGATTTCATGGGATTCAATGGGATTTCATTAATTGTTGGGGATGATCATCGTTTTGAAGGTGAGTTTGAGACATCCCGGAAAATTTTGTTGGTGTTTTTTTAAAGGGCAACAGTATGACATCTATTTTTGGGGGCAAAGTTTAGATGGATAGTTTACTTAGGACTTCCATGAGTTGCGGCCTAAATGGGCATATATATAATAGGCACCCATGACTTAGGACTTAGGTCACCATAGTGACATAGGAGTTTGTGCACCAAGTCCTAAGTCACTGGTGTTCTTACCAGGTGATTTGTGTGCACCAAGTCCTAAGTC
>Ga0126342_10017724_pt1 | contig 12287 bp, 10 predicted proteins | sample Cyp1metagenome_FD_92528 | JGI IMG/M metagenome (GOLD analysis project Ga0126342, IMG submission 92528) | Coral microbial communities from Lord Howe Island, Old Settlement Bay, Australia - Cyphastrea 1 metagenome | ecosystem: Host-associated > Invertebrates > Cnidaria > Coral ... | reverse complement strand
TATATATATATATGTGCGCGTGTGTTGATGCATTTTGATACTTTTCTTGTGCGAATGACATGTGACTGTGAAACCATCTGAGAGCGATGGAAAGAAGACTCGCAGAGAACATGGCCCAAAACTCCATTCAGTACTCCGTTCTGAAAGGCCATGGCAGCACTGGTTGTACTTCCAATCTTAGGCTACCACCATCACATCACATATTTACCGGTGCTATCCGGTGCTATTGAAGTTACTCAAGAACAATTACCCTGAAATTTCCTGAAAGCTTAATGGATATAATATTATAATGTGATATGATATACTGTAACATGATTAATTAATATTAATTATCAAAACTGTCAGGAGTTGTCAGGACATTCAGAGTATGGTTTACCAGGTTTACCAGAAATCGTCTGAATTTGCTCTGAGTAGCTCCTCCTCAATGCCACCCAAGGCCTCCTCTGCAAAGAACTGCTGCGAAGCGAAGGAGTCGTCTTCTGATTCTGTGGCCTCTCGAATATCTTCACCAGTACCTGCCAGGGACGAGATTCGGCCCAGGGTTTGGCATCAGCTCCCAGTGCCACATGAATTCAAATGATGCCAAATGATGCCAAATGCTATGGACCAAGGGTTGAAGTGGGCTGAATCTCAAATTGAAGGCTGAACGAATAGATCCGAATAGATCAAGATAGATTCGATCATCAAGCACCAGGCCTTGCAACAGGGATTTGTTGCTACCACCGAAACTCTGGAAGGTTTGCATCTCGGGAAATGCAGCCACGAAGCTTTTTCCGCTGGAATGGAACACAGTATGAGCCAAGCATTCTCTGCAAAGATCGTAGTCACAGGCACGGCATCCATACAGAATGGTCCCCATGGGGAATTCGCACTCACAAACGCTGCAAAGAAAGTCGTCCTCTTCAGATTCAAATGGAATCAAGTCATGTCCTTCTGGACACTTTGTTTGCGGAGTTTGCAGCGGTTCCTTTTCCGTCTGCCCCTGAGCTGGTTGTAAATCAACTGCTGGCACTGCAGTTTGCTTGTCCTTCTCTGCGGGGTACTGAGTTGTTTCTACCTCTGGTTTAGCTTCGGTCTTGAAGCCCTGCAAAAAGGAATGGATAGACTTCACCTTGGACTTTGCTGCATAAAGAAGTGGCGAATGTCCAGTTGCATCCTCAAAATCCAAAGCTGAGTTCTGAAAGGTCTCAAGCAGGCATGCTGCAGCGTCATGCAGCCCGGCATGGGCAACAAAGTGCAAAGGTGTTTGCTTCTTGGCATTGGAAAACCTTAGGTCTGCTTTTCGAAGGATCAGCATCTCACAGATTTGCCGGCTTGGCGCAAAGAAGATGGGAGATTGCCTCAGCTGGACAACTGATCCACAGATCGCAAAGGATTACGTAATCACATGTAATGACTTCGTTAGCATATCCCAAAGGATACGTTTCTTCAAGTTTGAGGGCTGCACAGGTGTCAATAATAAAACCTATACACTATGTAAATATATATATATATATCAGAATGATCTAGATGTATGTTATAACATGTTATACCCTCTCTATACATCTCTATACTATTTTTGATTACCTAATATACATTACTACATTTACACTACTTAACACATAACTCCCATGGAAACTATGATAACTATGGTAACCTTCCAGCATCCAAGAGGCCCATGGCAGTCTTTCAAGTTTGGATCTGCCTGAGCATTGAGGAGAAGCCTCACTAGCTGTGGCTTCCCATCAAAAACTGCCATGTGTAGAGCAGTCACGCCTTTGCTGTCCTGGCACGTTTTGGTGCTAATGAAGGCATGTTTCGCCGTTGCGGTAGGTGTGTATATTATACGATATTATACGGGACACAATCATAACATATGAACAGCTAGGGCCTTAGGGTATGAGTAGCTCCAATGTCTTCCAAACCTGAAGTGAGTCTGAACCTGGTGGAACCACTCAGCTATCTCCAGCTATCTCCAGCTCCTGGGCATTCACATCTGCTTTTCTCCGCAACAGCAGTTGCATCATCTGGGAATTTTGGGCCTTCACCGCGGCCATGATGCTTTCCAGCTCAGGAGCTTGACCTGAGGCATGGCCCTGCAATCGAAAGTCATTGCTTTTAGGGAGGGAAATTCCCAAGAGCTTAATGATGCTTAATGATCTTAATGGGGTTTAGATGGCTGAAATATGTTCAAACATGTTTATATAAATGTAATATATCTTCAGGATATTCAGTGACATTCAGGAAAGAAGATGTCATTTCCAAAACCGGAGTTTGGTTCAAGTCAAGGTGCCACTGTCTTGCAAGGCTTGATCAACATCCTGCAGGCTGGCTTTGCCCTCCAGTGCGGCTTTCACCCTTTCCAGGACTGCCATTGCAATCGCTCACGAGGAGACACGTCAATAATCTACACTTGTTGTAACTTTGAAGGTAAACTGATTTAGGCTCAGCTGTTAGCTTGCAAGTCTTTTGGACTAGCTTTACAGGTCGCACATAATAAAAACTTATCTGTACCGGCGTTGTCATTTCCTGGCTCAATGCTCACTAAACAAAGTGGCCCAACGAACCGCTTACCTGACTTCTAACTTGAGCCAAATGCAACCGCGGCAACCAACCAATTTCCATGTGCTAGGATACTGCGGTGTACAATTCTTGCCGCTCCAAAGGACTTCCAACGTGATTTTCAGATATTTCAGCATGATTACCATCCCCTTTTTCATAAGTCATGCTACAAATCTTGCAACTTGCATAGTTTCCACGGGATGATGCTCTCCGGAAGCTTTTCGCAATCCCAGCTGAACTTGCTCCAAAAACAACCAAGCCTGTGGATGTGGCCTGGGAAGTTCTTCTTCTGAGCTTTAGAGAGATTAATTTGCGTGACCTGCATGGGAAACTCACCAAACAACCGGCAAGCTCAAAACTGCCACCACTCCCCTGATCTTCCATCTGGGTTGATGGATGGTTGGCGATTTTTACAGTATCTGCATGGGGTTATGCTACATTGTACTGCTTGGTTTATGGGGTTATCAACCATTCCAGCTGCGGCCTTCTTCTGTGCCTGCATAGTGGCCTTAGTGCTGCTGGAAAAAGATCTTCCTGGAGACCCATGGCATCTTCCTGCCCTTCAAAAACGACGCCTTTATAGCTGCGGAATTGAAACGTATCTTCAGATATGTTCAGATATCTCAGATCGTTTTTGTTATCATGTTTCAGCATATGTATGTTGACCTCTTAACATAGTTTCATCATGTTTCATCATGTTTGATCTGTTGGTCTGTTGATATCTGTTGCGCCAAACATGAGCAATTTTCTGCCAGAGCTCCTGGCCTTGATGGAGCCCAGGGCACTTTCCGCCTCCTTGGACAGCCGCGGTGTGGCTGTCATCTCCGCAAAGTAGCGACTGCCTGTGCCACCTCGAAAAATGGATGGCCAATTGATGTGTCTCAACATGGGGTACGGTCATGTCAAAAAGCGACAACGTGCAAAAAACATCTTAGCATAATATATTTTATAATTAATCTTATATATAATATGTATATATATATTATATGATATTCATGGAAGAATTAGCCCACGAAAACAAACCCGAAGATGGTGTTGGAGTGGGCCCCAAAAATGGACCACGATGACAAGGACCACAGTGCCATGTCCAACTCTCAAGGCAAGCACTGGCTGGAGCTCGCTGCACCAAAGGCCTGGCGCTGCCACTCTGTCCATGACACAGGTCGGACACGCTGTTTCCATTGGTTTACAATGGTTAAACATGGTTAATAAATGTTAATAGTGGTTAATAGTGGTTAATAAATGTTACTGTAATGATGGGGAAGGATGGTTACTTCAATGATGGTGAATGATGGTTAATGATGGTTGATAATGGCCTATATGGTCATTAAATGTCATTAATAATGGTTAATCATGGTTTGTAAATTGGTAAATCAATCATGCAATCGTTGCTGCAAGCCTTGTTCCGATCACCTGCCTGAGGAAACTTCTTATGACCGCTGCCATGGCTCGAACCAAGACCCATAGGATCCCATAGGGGTCAGGCTTCAAACTGCACAAAAGGAACCGTTCAGAATGAGGGAAGAACCAAAGTCAAAACACACAAAACACACAAACACAAATATGGTCCAACATAAAGAAGTGATTGTGAGTTACTTGGATATCTTGAGTGGCACATGTGCTGTCTAAGTGTCTAGAATTCATTTCACGCGCCAAGACTTGCAAATAATCTAAACTTTGGAGTCCCGTTCAAAATCATTAGTTGCAACGCGCATATTTATCTTGAGCACCTGCCAAGGAATACAGCATGGATTTTTCCATGTGAATCACCCCATGATATCCTATGGGATCTTTCAACCGGAGTCCGCTTCTGTATGGCCGATATCAGTTCAGGTCCAAGTCCCGCAGCAGCTGTGGTCTTTTTGGTCCATTTCTTGGAGGCAATTGGACACCATTCCTCTGCGATCGATCACTTGGACCGCCAGGGAAACAACAGCTTCGCTCCCGAACAAGTATGAAGAAGTTAGACAATATATTATATACATCGAATTTGCAGCTTTCCCACCCTGCCTTTCTTTGATTTTCTTTGCGGCTCTTTTTGCAAGGTGCGGACGGTCCTGTCGCATCCAACACATGCGGCACCGGGCTCTGGCAGCGGGTTTTTGGGGATCTGACGCAGGCAAGCATGGCAACCAATGATCACCACCTAAAGCAAAGAACAAATGCAGCAAACATGCTGCAAAAACCTGCTGTTGTCCAACCTGATCAGCAAATGCATAGGAAGGAATTAAAACGCACTAGGGACTGGATTGGCTAGATGATGCAACTATTGCAACTATACAATGTCACTGTAAACGCCAAAATGATCTGATCAAAACCAAACTCTCTGAGGCTGAAGCAGTCAACCTCCCAAACAAGGCCCACTGCAGGTGATGATAAAGATGTGTACCTGTCTTTTTGTGACGGATGTCCAAGACTTCCAAATATTCTAAATGGAAGCGATCACTTCTGGACACTTGGCCACTATTGGCACTGTTCGGACATCTTACAACCAAACCTTTCCTTAAGCTATCTTGAGCTGCTATCGGACAAACTGGTTTACTATGCAACTTATAATATAGTTATAATGTCACATGATATCCAACGAGCCAACTCTTTAAATCTTCCAAGCTTCCAACATGATTGGAATCCAACACACGCTAATGAGCATCATGCTACTATGATCTATTATGGTACAACGAGAAACAACGAGCTCCACAGAGTGGCTATCCCTGTGGGGCACGGGCCATGCGCTCGTGGCCATCGCCCAAAGCAAAGCCGAGGACCTGAGCAACTCATTGGCCAGGCATGAGCTTCTCAGCTTCTCAGCTCACATCCCGTCCAGAGAAGACCGGACAGAATAATAGATATAAATAGATATAATAGAGAATACACACAATGAATAGTTGGAATAGTAATGGGATGTAATGGGTATGTAATGGGTATGATATCATATGAATCTTCAAAACGCTCTCCCTCTCTCCATCCTCTCTCTCTCTCTCTCTCTCTCTCGCTCTCGCTCTCTCTCTCTCTCTCTCTCCATCCTATCTCTCTCTCTCTCTCTCTTTAGGGGTTTCATCAAGAACTCCCTCAGCAACAAGACTGGAATAGCTTAGGGCAACACCCATTTTGTGTTGGATGCATCTCGGTACAGAAAAACCATGAAAAACCTGCACAGCTGAATGCATGCAGGATATCGAGCATTTCTCTCCTTTGTGATATGTTGAAACTATTCAAAAAGACTCAAACAACTCAACAATCGGAGCAATGTACCATATATTATCATATATTTAAATTCATTTAAGCCAGTCCTTTACGTTTCGTGGCGAAATAACACACGCCATGCTGTCACCCGCTGCGACGGCGCCTGTTCACTGGCACCTTCTTTGGACCTCCAGGCTGGGTGCCAGTTCCAAGGCTCCTCCCTGGCGACGGCGACGAAATGCGACGAACATATTCCAACACAGCAAAGGAATAGCTGGCTATCTAGACAAGACAGATCAAGAATGATCAAGATATTTGATATTGTTCATCATGTTTCCCTCTGACTCTAACCAAGTTCTCGAGATTTCTTGTTCACAAATCAGCCCGCCACTGCATGTAGAGCTTGCCGTTCATCACGGACATCCTCGGTTGGATAACTCATAAGTCTCCTGCACATCACAGCTGCGAACTTGGCTCGTGGCGAACCAGGGAAGCCAGTGACTTCCACCTGACAGCTGCATCTGGCAATCTCCAAGCATCAACCAGCATCAACCAGCATCAATGCAGCATGGCATGAGTATTGCATTGTCTCAAGAGTTCATCATGGAGTACAGCAACCCCCAAAATCCCAAAATATAGAACAGTTAAACAAGAATGAAGGAAATGTCATCGATATCCTGGACAAGTATGCCTGTTGAAAGTCGGGCCTCTTTGGCCGCAGCTGTGCAACTGGCAATGCTTGTAAGGAAATTGAGGTGACTGCCCCTCACTTGGCAAGCCCGAACAAATCTATATTCAAAGGGATGTTTGCAAATCCCCGCAACTTCTCAATGATATGTGCCCATCTCAACTGTTCTTTGAGAAATGGCCATTCATCGTTTGTCGTTCGTTGCACTGCGCGAATGTTGTCTTTGGAAGTCCTGGTGGAAGCATGAACTGTTCCAGCAGGATTCCCACATATATTGATATGCCTTTCTCAACTGCAAGTGATTTTCACAAGTTCCTGTCACATTTCAGTTTTTATTTTTTACTTCTACTTTTTTTGGCTGACGCTGGAGATGGATACATACCCCACAGAAGAGCACTTAACGTCGAACATTGTAAATACCACGAAAACAGCCTATGTGCCCGTCTCAATGGTATGTACCCATCTCAAGGGTTCATGTGTTTTTTCCAGACTTTTTGTCAAACGAAAAATTGCTGAGAGCGTTTTGAGAGTCTGTAGAATTGAAGCTAGTCCGCAAAGCTGAGCCAACCCGTTTGGAGAAACCCGTTTGGAGACGACTTCTTGGGATTGTCCATCCGTCGCGCGCCGCGTTTCTGGGATTTTTTATCTGAGATAAATTCTGGGAATAAAACATTTTCAGGCGAGCCCCTGAGATGGACACTTGTAACGAGATACTCCGCAAACGAGCAATAACCCTCATCCAGCCCTTTGATATATATATATATAACATGAATTATATAACTACTTTCAACTGAAACAAACTGCTTGCTCTAGAAGAAACTGCCAGTCTGGAACTTCAAAGGCATGCTGCAATGACGGAAACCTCGTTCTTTGCCTCCAGCAGTGGCCTGGATGAAATCGCTGTTTTCCAAGGCTGCAGTTTTCCTGAGGCCCACTGATTGCTTAAAATATCTCAAAACATTCACAATGGAGCAGCTATAGTTCTTCATTTTGGTGACCCATCATGATCCTGGATATCCATTGTAAGTCATACCATCAACACCTTCATTTTCTATCACTGTTTGGACTGCTGGATTGATGGAAACAGAAGCAAGGGTGAAACAAAATGCGACCACCAGCTTAAAATAAAAGTCTATGAAGGCTGGTTGCCGGAAAACCCTACTTTTACGGTCTTCTGCCGCAAAGGATCGTCCTACCTAGGAAAATCGATTGTACATCCGTGCGCTGGGCTGGCAAAAGAAACGGTCGACCACCGCGACGAAGTCAACATGATGCATAATGTGCAAAGGTGTTACAGCTTTGGACTTTGGACCAAGGTCGCCACATGTCTCCGAGAATAGCGGCACGAACCAAACTGCCGCAAGGCAGGTTTCAAGACTCAGGAGCTTTTCTCCTTGTTGACGTTGTTTTTGTAGTCTGGCATCAGCCTGATGCAAAGAAACTAGCGACGAATTGACGACTCATGCAAATCTGCATCTGACACACTTGCTAGAACTAGCGGCTTCACCGAGCTTGCTTGCTTCATTTCCAAGACCACCAAGGCACGGTGCTGCCAAAGCGAAACCATACGTCATGAGGTTGTAACCTTGATCCCATGTTGGACCCTGTGCAGCAAAGTCACAGCACTTTAACGTTCTGCAGTAATATGAAGAGTGTTGAGACCTTTTGACACCTAAAAAACACAAGCTCTCTGTCAATCAAAGACCAAACAATCCGTCAATCTGAATCTGTCCATCTATCATCATCTATCTCTCCCTCTCTGCAGAGAACAGCCGCGCAAACGGCTGTTCCACAATGTCGCTCTCAACTATTGATTGGGATATATTATGCAGTAGCACACAGGTGGAAAACTGCAGCAAAGCAGCCTAAGAAGTGCACCGCCAACCTCAGACTGGCATTTTATTGTCGACCTTTTGTCCCGTTTCATCCTCCCCATCATAATTCAACGGAAGTATACGGAAGTTGTCAAGGTGGAGGTACTGTAAGTTATCGTTTTGTAGGGGAAACTTGTTTGGGAAAGCTGACCCTCATGACCACAAGCTGGCCTACTTTGTGTTCCCCGTTTCATACTGCCATTACAGGTGGACTACATCACTTCCAGACTTGGCACCGCAGCAATGCACTGGCTATTTTTCTCTCCACCAGCGAGTCTGCAGCGACTTGGCGAACGAGAGGTTTCTGGGACCAGGGGTCACTCGTCTTCGTCTTCGTCAGAGTCATCCTCCAGGGCGTCTTCCAGGAATTCAACGAACTTTTCCAGGACTGTACTTGGATGTTCGGAAGAGATTCTCCTGCACCTGGACCCCCACACAAACGAAAATGCAACACTGTGTCCACAATGAACCATGAATTTAAGATACATTATGTACATTTCACTTCGCATGACATCCACTACACTATACTACAATCAACGCGATACACATCAAACCCTGCTGTCTCAAAAGGCACGTTCCAAGTGAAACACCTGGGGCCAACACCCCATCAGCAACTCCTCATCAGGCAGGATGTCGTCCTCTCGTAAAGCCATGTAGCAACCCACAATCGCAGCAGCTCCTGATCGCTCCGGCCGGACTGGCTGATCTTTCATCTGGTTGGATGTTCATATTAGCATCCATTTCAAATATTTCAATAAAAACAGCTTAAAGAAATGAATAATGCCAAGTTCATAGCAATCATCACCCCCCTAGAAGGTAAGAGTCCCCACCAATTATAAACTAGGGCCTTTCAGTGCCTTTCATACATTTAAAAAACAACAACCAACCTGCCTGCCAATGGGTCCAGATTTCTCTTTTCAGTGGCAACCTCCCTCCCAATGGGGTGAAATTGCAAGATTGGGCATGGGACACCTTCAAAACATCACTTTTGCAAACATTAAACCAATTAAAGCCATTAAAAACTAATTTTATCTTGACTACCACAAAATTAAAAGGACTTCTGAGCAGGTTGTTGTTTAGCAGGGGGGGGGGTCACACATGTCTATTAATAGGGAGGGACCAACCCAAAGTAGCCAAACATTTTTTTGGAATGTGGGTGTTGGTTAATTGAGGCTGTTTATTAATATGAACTTAACATTAACACACAAACACATATATATATATACACATGTTATGTATAATATATATATATATATGTGTGTGTATATGCGACGCATATTATATATATATGTCCGTGTCTGCGTGTGTGCGCAAGTGAAAACACACATACACATAATACAGATCTGATCAGTGCCTACTATTATTCAGAAAATAAAATAATTATTCAAAATAATCCTAGCATCATACATGCATTATCATATGCCGTCCTCTCAACATAGCTTTACCTGGTCATAGATACCCATCGCCAAATCAAACTCTTGCGGTCCTGCTGCCTCTGTGCCGTTGCTTGCTTGGACAGCTTCGTTTACTGCCTCTGTTGCAGCGCTGCAAACGCAGTCCGGCCCCAGCATCACGTCGTCAATCCTCAGCCGCAACAAAACTTTTGCGACTCGGCATGACTCGGCATGGCATGTTACTCTGCTCTCAAGGGCACTTAGACGAGAAATAACTTGACCACCGCGAGCTCCCTCCTTTCTAATCTGTTTCCCTCCTTAGCACATCTCCCGTCAGTTTCAGGTTCAATCTTCGTCATTCCTTTCAGGTTTGTCAATCAGTTTTCCATTGCAGGCCTCTATGCAGCAAATTTCAATTGTGTCACGTTCGACAACCACGAAGCACATCGCTTTCATCAAGCTGGATCCCCTCGGGTGTCTTTCTGTGTAATCCAACCGTTTAAACCTGTGTAATAACTATAACATACTATAACTACATGTAAAGCACATGTTCATCGGGATCTTCAGCAAACGGGATCCTGAGATTTCTGAACCCCAAAGCCCAACGTTCAACCAGTCTCGGTCCCAGTCCCGGGGTGTGTTTCAAAAAGGGTGGCATTTCGTCTGGACTTCAAATCTGCGTGAGAAAACTCATCCTAAACTAAATCATCTTTGGTCCATATGGATTGGATTTGTTTTGGGGTATTTTAATGGGATTAATTGTGGGGAGGGGACTGTTGTGAGCGGCAGAAAATTTAGTTAAATGAATGGCATTCTTTTTTGCAAATCCTTCTGATCCAAATATGAACAGGTTGCACTTTAAGCACATACTTGTCACCCAACTATGTGCTACTTTTCACCCAACTATGTGCTCAAAATTGCCATAAATCAAGAAAGGCTGGTTTTTATTCAGAAATACTTGGACATCTAGTTCCATGCAATTCCCATGTAAAATCTTGTTAAGTTTATATATTATATATATATTGTTTAAGAATATCCTTGTGAAATATGTTGTTCTTATTGACTGCACTTAACTGAATACATCAGAGTCATAAGGTAAAGGACCATAAATGCATAATTGTAAGTACACACAATTCAGGAATAAGCTGAAACATATGTGCATCTTATATAATATCCTTGAAATAGTTTCATGAACCCTTCCACTATCCCTTGCAAAATATAATGTTTTTTTTTTTTTTCTAAAAGATGCAGGGCGTCCCTAATGAAGTACAGCCTTCCATTTAAGGGTAAACATGTTTCTATAATATGTAGCATGAGCTTAAGATAGTGCATTCCCGTTCTAAAATGCAATATAACATGCAAGAATGAAGCATCCCCAGCTTGTAAAGAAGCATGTTTCATTAAGTTATATTCCTGTGCCATATGTAGCGTGCTTTTCGATTTACAGCCACCCCTTTAATATGCAGAATTCATGTCAAAAGTGCAATACCCAATGCATCAACACAATATTCCTTGAACATCATGTCAAATGACTATGTTGCCTACACATGGCAAGTACCCCACCATAAGACAATATAGTATCATTTTCAAGAAGCCATGTTCCTGCAAAAGTAAAAATAATTGTCTTCACACGTGTAGTATTCATGTTGAAAAGGTTCAGTCTTCGTTTGTTGTTCCTTAAGAACCAGGTCTTTCTCTAAAGAAACTATAGTTTCTGTATTTAAGATGAACGAGTTGTGCACTCTTCTTAATCAAGTGATTCCATCATTTTTGCAGAGGGTACTTCCCAAAATAATGCCTTATGCACCAAGGGATAACCATATTATTACAGAAAGAGTGCTGCATGTGTAAAAGGATTACATTTTGGAATCAAATTCCATTGTCTTAATAAGAGAGTATTGCATCTCCCTCAAGGAACTGATAGCTTTTAAAGAAAAACACTACTTTCCACACTTTTTTCAGGAAAAATCATACTCTTTTGATAAAAGGAACACTATAACATACAATAACTCCATCTTGAACTTTGGAATTATGTTTTGATGTCTGAGGAAATCTTGCACCCTTTTCAAAGAGATGATGCACTTTCTTGAAGGAACATATTCCAGGTAGTTATACATGTTATAAACATTCACTTCAAAGAATACCATGATCACAAAAGAACACCATGGCGTATATATATATAATACATAATATATATATATATATGCGTGTGTGTGTGTTTAGTGTTTATATATATATACATATAAGTGGACCTTAATTTGAAATGGTGTTGGAATCTGTTAGCAGAAGCCGCCATGCTTTTATGAAATTGTGTACGCATTGAAGGTCTATTTCAGACCATTACTGCACTCTTTTCAAAGATATTGCAATCTTTCAAAGGGAATGCACAAAGTCAGGCCACACTTTCTGTAAGGAATATCACCTTCTTTGAAAAATAAGACTTGGGATCACAGATATTGGAAGATTGTATGTAAACAAATGCCGAACCCATGTCCTAAGTGCACTTTGTCTGCTTTATTTTGTTTCAATTGTTGCGGCATTGTTTTTGAACAGTGCCAAATTCTGCAGAAAACTAGGTGGAAATAGATGAACTACAAAATTGCCCTC
>Ga0126342_10017723_pt1 | contig 12287 bp, 12 predicted proteins | sample Cyp1metagenome_FD_92528 | JGI IMG/M metagenome (GOLD analysis project Ga0126342, IMG submission 92528) | Coral microbial communities from Lord Howe Island, Old Settlement Bay, Australia - Cyphastrea 1 metagenome | ecosystem: Host-associated > Invertebrates > Cnidaria > Coral ... | reverse complement strand
TGTATATGTATGTATATGTATGTATATGTATGTATATGTATGTATATGTATGTATATGTATGTATATGTATGTATATGTATGTATATGTATGTATATGTATGTGTATGTATGTATGTATGTATGTATGTATGTATGTATGTATGTATGTATATGTATATAATATATTCTGAAAGAGTTATTAAAGCTAAGCCCTAATTATGTGGATGCAACAAAGAGAAACAAAATGCAAGCATTTTGGAGGCAACCGATCATTGATTGGGGCATAGATGCAAGGGAAGAATTATCTACCAGCAGTACCAGTGAATTAACCGTTGCCACCAAGATCCAGCAACAGTGTATAGAATTTAAGAAGGGCCTCAAAGCGATGAATGGATTTTGGGTGGGCCAACCATTCTTTGGATATATTTGGTTATAATCTAAGTGGTTCTTTGGTGTATCCCTCGTTGCATAGTTCAACTCCCCATTCTTGCCGGTAAATCAGGAAAACAAACACAGGGTGCCGAAAACAGCTCCAGTGCGCCTTCATTCCTTGCTGTAGGTCCAACCCCCAAACATGGACATGCCTGGGAGCAGGGGATTCAGCCAACAGCAACCGAAATTCTTGAAGACACGCACACACACAAAGTAGAACAGAAATCAACGAAGATGACCATGATCTCTCCATGATATCTCAATGATAAGTTTACCCTCTGGTGACTAAGAGTTTACTATTGAAAATGGCCATAGGAATATCATTTTATAGATATTTATAGTTGATTTGCCAATTAAAAATAGTGATTTTCCATAGTTTTTAGTTAGTTTACCAGAGGGCTTTTCCATGTGAATCCCCTCCGGACGCTCCAATGGCGCACCCAGTGGAGCAGACGCATGCCGTATGCAGCGGACCGCAACAGAGACGTCGAGCCTCCTACGCGACGCTTCCGCTGCTGGCGTCGCGACGGCCATCCGGGGGAGATGGGTTGCACCAGTCCCATGGTGTTCTGGTGCTTATAATATGTGCTTATAGCATACTTCAAGATGTTAGATCCCGACGGATTTGTTTATGGTGGTTTTTTCGCAGAATCCTTCAAGATCACCCAAGACTTCCAGTGGGCTTGTGAGAACCTGGCACTTTTGGAATCCCATTTTGGGATCCTTAAACAAGACATGTGCAGTTTTCGAGTGATGGGGGATGTTTATATCCTAAGACTATTACCCAAGGGCGAACTTCAGTAGTTGATCCAACGACACAGTTGCAACAGGATCCCCCAATTGTTGAGCTACCCACTGCCTGTATCTATATGTGTTGAAAAATCATGTCCGGCTATTTCTAGTTATCTATAAAGCTATCTATAGATATCAGAATTTTAGGGACATCTATAGATCTAAAGATGGTTTCAAAAAATGATATAGATCATTATAGATCTATATATGGTTTTATAGATATCTATAGATCGTTCACGCAGAAAATTCTCCCCTCGTTCACCTCTATGGTGCGATGGTCGCTGTCCTGGGAAGATGGCTTCAATGGATGGGATATTCAATGGTGTCGGATATTGGAATGAAGTGTGGAAGTGGAAGCTGAAAGCCATGCAATGATGAAGACATATGAAGACTTCTCAACCGCAGCTGTAAGACTTGTGGCTTACTGTGATGAAAGAATTGCGATGGCAATCTACGAAGCAGTTTTTTTTCACGAATCGACTGCGGCGTACCGTGACACATTGCCCGCAATGGAATCTATCAATAGATATAGACAGACCTTTTTTAAATGATGTTCATGATTTTGGATCGGATATGTGGAGGTTCCTAAGATAGGCGTACCCCAAAATCAAGTCATTCGACCATTTTGGTACCGAAACAAACGATGGTGACTTGGGAAACCCCCAGGCCTTAAGAACCCCCGTTTCTGTTTCAACTCACCCATATGCAAGTCAACACGATCATCCATTGTGGAAACCATCATTTGTAGTTATGACTTAAACTTATGACCTCACAATACCTCACATATCGGTTTGCATGTTGCATGAGCCAGTCCCAATCTCCTCCAGCAATGGGCAATGAGCAAAGGGAGGTATCTTTGACCTGGAGGATGTCTAGTGCTCAGCACGCGAAATATGCCTACCCTCTCGTAATCAAACATGGCGCAAATGAAAACCCTCAGTTATATCTACATATAAAGTATATAAAGATATATAAAGTATAGAATCGATTGCACACTTCATTGGAATATTGGATGAAAGATATACATCATAACACATAAAGTACTTAAAAAAAAAAAAAACAACAACAACAACATACCAAAAGAACCCGCATTTTGGGGTTGCGCCTCACTTCCTGGGGCTCTTTGGCACATCTACCCAGCCTGGCCGGCACGCCATGGCCCTGGGGTGTTCCATGGAATCCATGCTTTGGTGAAAAAATCCACCTGAAAATTGATAGTTCAGTCGTTATATATATATAAATACAAACATACATACACTGATATATAGTGATATACGGATATGTGTATGTATGTATATATATACTGTATATATATATAAATAATTATATATATTAGTATCATATACTATGTGTTTGGGTCAACCATCTCAGATTGTTTCACAGCCCAGTTGGTCAAACAAAACACACTTAAATCTAAGGGTCAAATCTCCAGGTCTACACGTACTCAGCCAGTCGGTTTACAAAGATGACGGTCTCAAGAATACCCTCACCCAATGCTTGTTGGTTCATATCCTCTTTTTTCATGGTAATTATTTAATTACCTTAAATTGACTAGTCCACTCCCACGAATCTTAAACACCATCCCGAAAACACGATTTAGTGGGAGATTTACAGATATGTGGTGCCATTTAGGTGTATTTAATATTACAGGGATGCGGTTACAAATCATTGGCAATGCTAGCCAATAGTTCTAAGTAAATAACACTAGTTCACACATCATTTTTTAAAGTTGGACTTGAAGACAACCATTTCTATCACAAGATTACGCATGTGGAAACCATCCCCAATTTATACCTATCATTTGAGGATGGTTTCAATCTAACCCATACAAATGGTAATCTTTAAGTCTTGAGGATGGTCTCAATCTTGGGTTTACCACATGATTCCAGTTATCCATGAATTATCCAACAATTATCTACTAATCATCCATTAGCACAGAAAATATTTACTTAACATCGATTTATAGTGGATTTTCTCAGCTAGAAACCTCCATTTCTGGTGGATTTTCCCGGCTAGAAATCTAGAAACCTCCATTTCTGATGGATTTCTAGTGGATTTTCCCATTCAAACCATAGTGATTCTGGGGATGATTCCAACGACTGCGGTTTGCCAAGTCACTGCCCAAAGTCGTTGGCGCCGAAGCACACCACGGAGCCCTGACACACGAGGACCTGGCGGAAATCCTGGGGGGAAATAAATCTCCATGGACGTTCCCGAAGATGAATCCGCTCGCGAGTTATCTGGTTGGTGGTTTCAAATCCCATAACTCATTAGTAAACCATTAATTATCCCATCAATAAACCATAAATAAGCACTACTGGTTGGTGGTTTCAACCATCTTGAAAAATATGAAAGTCAATGGGAAGGATGACATCCCATAATGGAAAATATGGTATAGCTACCCCTCTGAAAAAGATGAGTTCGTCAGTTGGGGTTACTATTCCCAACTGAATGGAAAGTCATAAAGCTCATGTTCCAAACCACCAACCAGTTATAGTTCAAGATCCGGTATTGGCCATTGGATGCCATTGGGATCCATTGGGTATGATCATCGCCAGTGTTGGGCAACATTTTGAAACCACCAGCCCGTTCTTCTCGCCAGGGACTGACTAAATGCAGGTCTTCACACATGAAGAATACCGATTGGTGTGGCTTCAACACTCTTCAACCTATTCTAAAGAATATGAATGAATTGAGGTACTGTAGGTAATCATGCCAAGCAAAGGTGAAAACAAAGATACAACCAACCTGTATTCTCGATTATTCTCGTAGTTTATGGGAAACACAAGTCAATACTTTCATTCACTGATGATAAAACAATCCAAACCTAAAACCTTTTGATATCTTTGATTGATTTTGATTGGGTGTTCTGAATTTGGACCTTCAGTTGTCCTTTGCAATCCCCCTGGTCGAATGCTTCAGGTGTTTGTTGCATATGGCAAGCTGCACTTCCAGGTACATCTGAGGTATCAGCAAAAAAACATATATCTTGCATTTAAAGAATTGCAGGTCGCTGCTTGGGCATGCCACAGATGTTCACAGATGTTCACCATGTTTGACAAATATGCGCCATCTGATCCCCAAAAAACATCCGGTTTCGGTTGCAGGGGATCCCCGGGGATCCCCACACTGTGTCGCCAGCCACAGCTCACTTGCGTGATGCGTTGTGGCAACCTGAGCGGAGGCTCGGATGTTTGAAGTTTTAACCATCCTTTGCGACACCAAAATTTGTGGTGGCTTTGCTAATTCAACTGGCTCGTTCCAGATTTTTTTTTGTGATTTCATTTTAAGATAAAAAAAATAGAACAACTCAACTGTTCCAAAATTCAACTGTTCTAAAAAAAACAGAAAAACACAATACTTCTGATTCTTTCTACCATTCCATCATTGTGACCCTGTCAGACCTCCGTGAAGACCCCCTTGGAACCGCCAAGGCGCCTCAAGATGGGTCGACGGTCCAATGGGCATGAATCTTTCGTCAATTACAGTCAATTAGTGTCTATACTATTACTATAAAAAAAATAAATATATATTGTTTATATATTATATTATCTATATTATATGTATACGCATTATATATATAGGTATATATATATATACATGATATATGCCTGAAAATCAACATCTCATCTTTCCCCAACTCACCTGTCGATTCCCGTCCAAAAATCGATGGTCAACAGCTTTTCCCCAGCCTCGTCGCAGGGTCAAGACTGCCTGCGCAGTCGTCTTCCCGGGGGGCACCTTTTCTTTGGAGTTCAATGGATTGTTAACCATGACATCAACCATTAACCATGATATTAACCATTAACTGTCAACAATTAACTATTAACCATTATATCAACCATTCTATCAACCAATATATATATATAATTATATATGGTTAGTGGTTTTAACCATCTTGAAAAATATTCGTCAATGGGAAGGATTATCCCATATATTATGGAAACTAAAAAATGTTCCAAACCACCAATCAGTAATAGATGTTTGGTGGATTTGGATGTTTGTGGATGTTTAGGGAATAGATGCTTGATTTTCTACATGAAATCCACTAAATTTCTAGCATTTTTTACTGGCTATTCTGGCTTGTCCTCGCTTTGCCAAGCCACGAATTGCTGGTGGATCTGACAACCCCAAAAAATACCCAGTACATCACCATAAAATGGTAAATGTCATCCCCAGGTTTGTTGGTTACCCTCTGGTAATTTAAGAAAGCTATGCTATAGTGCAGATGGCCCGTTTAGTTCGATGATTTATCTATTCATTCAATAGATTGTGATTTTCCATAGGGTAGACAGCTTTGTTGTCGGTTCCAGCTTCCATGAAGTTCTTCACGGCACCTTCTTTGTAACTCTCTGGTGGAAGACCCCGCCCAGCTCCGTCACTCGAGCACTTTGGGCCTTTGAAAGTCCCTTCGCTAAACCAAAGATGACAGGTATTGAAAGGTGGACAAACCATAAGCTCCACAAATATCCAGTTCCAGCTTCCAAACATATCTAACATCCAAGTTTTTAAAACCAATGAACATAATGGGTCATTAAATGTCCCCATTGAACATCACCCAACCATTAGGTATATGATCCATAATGGCTACTATAAGGTGATGTCCAATATTCCCAAAATCGAACAGTTACCAACCCCTGACATATATCAGTTCAACTGAACTTCAATCATCGGTCACTTCCCTGGCATCCGGGTGCCTCAGGTGCCCTCCGGGTGCCCCGGCGACAAGCTGTGCGCTGATCCACGACACTTCTCGTGGAGACGACTGGGGATGAACCTGGCTGCCAGCATGGCAAAAAATGGGTAACATATGGTTGTTTATAGATGGTTTACCTATTAAAGATGGTGATTTTCCATGGCTATGTTAAATAACCAGATGGTAACCTATGGAGGAAAATGATCTAAAAATGGTGTAATTCCCACATATGTATTGGTAGTTTATGCTAGTTTACAGATGCTACAATGGTAATGATCATGGATGGCAAACTATAGATGTGGAAAATGGTGTATTAAACCATCTATAGATGTGGAACTGGAATGGTCTAATGTTGGCTAAATACCACATCTATGTTTGTTTACCTCGGAGGGTTGGATTACCACACTGCAACCAATCATTGGGTTGGATTGAGGGACTATCTACAAGAGACCATTGTTTTTCTTGAAAAACCACCAATGAATATGTGGTTTTCCTGCAACATTTCTCTTGAATGGTTTGGTTTTGGTTGTTGACCATATATATATATATATACACATGCATATATATATATATATTACCAATGCACTTTTAGAATAACCTTAAAAAATACAAATATATGTACGTATGTACGTGTTTGTATATATATATATAAAATATATACATATGTATATATTATATATATATGTAGATAACTATAACTGACTTTAAATGACTATACTCTATATATATATATACACTACATATAATGATAACTAGCCACAAATAAGCATAACATCCGCTGCGCCCGTCATCGCCTCGTCATCCACGTAGCCCAGGCGTCCATCTGCTGCGACCAAACCCCAGGAATAGACCGCACCCAGGCGGTCTTCCTGGCAGATTCAATAGATCTTCAAGAAAAAATTAAGATGTTTAGTGTATATATATATATACTGTATATATATATATGCTCATCATATGTATATATACATATATATGTTTATTATATATCTGATTATATCTGATTATATCTGAAGGGGCAGCCAGTCTTCTGGAACACCATCTACAGGATTTTTGAGTAGATGTTTGCCATGATGTTGAACCTCTTAAGGGGTTTGCAGTAGATTTTCCTTCAACCCCAAGTCTGGGGTTGGCTGCTTCGTGCAAAGATGAACAACTAAGAGTTCGTCTAAAAATGGCATTTTGCATGGAGAGGAGTATGGTAAACCAATGGATTCTGGGGTACCATGTTTTGAGCATAACCCTCCAAATGCTTATCATCCCAAAGATGCTATCATGGGTATCACCCCAGAAGACTTCAAGTACGAAAACTACTTGACTTTGGGCCCATGGATATCCAGTTGCTTGTACACTTCCTAGTATGTAATGAATATATAATCATACATAATAATCCCATATAATCCTATATATATATATATATAAATATGTTTATCTAGATCTTCCATTGTATTCCACTATATTTCACATACTATATTCCATTATATTTCCATCATATATATAATATTCCCATTATATTCCATTATAATATATATATACTATATTCCATGATATTCCAGTATATTCCCATCAGGCCCCGGACGTCGCCTCATCGAAGGTCGCCGCCACGCTATGGCACTCACCGCAGGCGATGACCTGTGCCGTGGTCAAACTGCCGGGGATCCCAACGGTCAAGCTACGGAAAAATCAGCATTTTTAATGGTAAATCAACTATTTCTATGGCAATGTTCAATAGTTCTGTTAAATTACCAAAGGGTACTGTATCGTGTTTTACTGTCACCTCAATGAATCAATGATGAAATCAATGTATCAATGAGCACCAGTGGCATCTTCTGAGCCCCAGGCTGCAACACGGCACTTTGCCAACGGCCCTCGTACCAAAGTGGGCCTGGCAGATTTTTTTTCAGCCTATTGGAACCACAAAAGGAACCATGAGATTCGCCGTAAACAGCAGTCGTGATGGTAGTGATCTAACTCTGGCATCATCTCCGTGGGGGTTATCTTGAAACACCTTGAATATATCATTGAAGTGTGTGTGGGTTTTCTTAGTACGAACATCCAAAAAAATGGAACTTAGGTTTTTTTAGATTCTATATTGGATTATTTATCATTTGGTGCAAGAAAAATATATTCTACTCATATACTCATACTTCGGGTCATGCTCAGAGCCAGCCCCAATCGCACCGTGTGACGTCGCCAAGGCTACCGGTGCCCATGGCACCCTCGGGGGAACTTCCCCATGCCTTGGTGACATGAATTGACAACTAAAGACATAGCCATGGGCCATGGAAAATGGCCCATTTATAGATGGTTTACCTATCAAAAATCGTGATTTTTCATGGCTATGTCAAATAACCAGATCGTAGTTATGATGATGCTGCTGATGCTGCTGATGATGATTATGATGATGATGATGATGATTATTATTATTATGATGATGATGGGGGGGAGGAAGAGGAAGAGGAAGAGGAGGAGGACGGCGACGATGCCAACGGTCATGATTGCGTGCATTACAAGAATGAGGAGGGCAATGGTATTGGTGACCTGGTGATCTTTTCATGGTTTGAGCAGCTACGCTCCCTCACCATGCGCTTTTGGTGGGGAATCTCTCAATTCCGTCCGAACCTCAAATCCTCAACAAGTAACAAGACCCTCATGCGATGTTTCTCCAATTCCTTCATTCGGTACATGCTGGCACACTCCTGAGAAGAAATACGATTTGACCATGTTTTGACCACTACCCAATCTCTGAGATATCCTATAATATACAAACCTTACTGTACAGTATGAGAAGAAATCACAAAACAACCCTGGTTGGTGGTTTCAACCCATCCCCAAGATCTGAAAGTTAACCGCAGCCTTGAAACCGAAGCCGCCTATCGTCCCAGCCACGAAAAGTTCGCCCCCTGCGGTGAGAGCCATCGCAAAGCCACCACCACAGGCTACTGCGGCCACCTTACGTTCCAGCCACTGTTGTAACTTAAGAGTGGAAAAAACAATCAACTGTTAAAAGTTGTCATTACTGTACGATAATGTAGAAAAAATACTTTGAACTTTGCCATGTATTACCCTTTGTTATCTTAAGTGCTGTTATTAAATCATGTTCACCACTACTATTGACTATTGTGTATATAACCACTGAAAATTATATGTTTTTTTGCATGTGTTGGGGCAGGGTGTGTAATACCACCCGAGCGGTAGGTCATTGGATAGATGGAGTGCAGTTTATTTTTGGGATTCCCAAATTGATGGATACTCACAGAATCTCACAAATATTTCCTGATGGGATGAATTAACTACTCGTAAATAAGGGTATACAAGTTGGCATTGAATGATATCATTGGACCATACACTACATGCCCCCTATAAACATCAGCTTTTTTGGGCGCTCACAGCTATGTCATTGCGACTGGAGCTTGCATTCTAACACCCACAAAAAAAGGAATTAATTATGACAAAGATAAGGCCAACAGAATGTGTTTACTAGGTTTTTTTTCTCCAATGACTCATAGATTTTAGGCCAGAAACTCGAGCGAAGACAACCCTTGGCCTAAACAAGCGGTGCTATTTCAAGGGGGAATCTTCTTCAGTTCCCCCAAATCTGGAAAATCTAATTTGTGTGGAATGCGACCATTACAGTACTGTAATCTATACACATGAAATATCATGAAATTATTATGGACCTGTTTACAGCACATTTGTTTCCGGCCATTTTGAATGCGAAAATCATCATTCAGTGGCTTAGCTGTTCCACTTTGTCTCGAGTCTCTGAGGCTCCCTTACGAGGGTGGATTGCAGACTGGGCCTCAAGGCTAAACACCACACGGGTCAACATGGGACTGTCTGCTTGGATCATTGGAAGGAACCTTCACCAACCCATCCCGGTGAAACGCTGCAACCGGGCCCTTTTGTGAAACACGTGGTCTCTGAACTCTTTGTTGGAGTCAGTGTAGAGCCACTGAGTAAATTCTGCGTAGTCAAGCCTCGGGTCGAGTCATTGGAGGAGCAGCCGGAATCTGTGGGTCCCTCGGGTCCCTCTGATTTCTTGATCCATACATTAACCATACCTGGATAGCAAAGACAGAGCGCAAGTCATTTCACAGTTGTTTCGCCAAAGACCCTGGTGTCCCACAATGATATACATGAGCATTATAAATATATATATATATATGTGAGCACTAATATATGAGACAAGCAATTGATGCTGCATTTGATGTATACCGTATACCTGCAATATCCTGCAATCATCCCCTAGCATGCTTTGATTGTAATGGAGAGGGTGTTGACGTTGGTGTTTCAGGCGTAGGAGCTAGCTCCGAGGTGTTGAAAAAACAATCCACAACCATCAAGAGCCTGGGAAATCGGGACTCCAGTGTTTTATGCCTCTGACGTTTCTTGGTTTCACCCAACTGGATCCAAAAACTCCCGTGGAAACTCGATCCCAGTTGCATGCCATCCTTGTTGAGATCCGCCTCGTTGAAGAGTTTCTCGGCATCCTCCTGTGGCAACTGGACAAATGCGCCAGAAATTAACAGAGAAATGGTGGTATCACGGACACAAAAAATGGAGTGTTCATGGGACATTAATAATATTAATATGTATATATGAGAGGGATATAGAGGGATATTCATCAAATATCGGTTAATAATATAATACCCTCTGGCAATGAAACATGGCTGGGACATTCATAAACTACACTAGGCAATTGACGTCATTTACATCAAAAATTCATCGAACTAAATGAGGGACTTTCCATTTCCATGATTACCTGAGAGTATCAACGACTACTTTCAATCAGAGGAAAGTCCTTGGCCACTCCTGGTGACGTCTCATAATTTCTCATCATCAAGCTTCCATCAGACGAGGCAGGGTAGACCACGAGTTGTTTTTTTTTTTTTCCAAATTTTTGGTCGAAGCTTCTGATATGATATACATGATATATATATATATTGTATATTATAGAATTATATCAAGAAAACCTGATATCAATCAAATTGATTGTTCAAGAGATACAGAGGGAGAGCACATCCATCCCATCCCAGCCTTGCTGATGCCAATCTCTGCCAGCACACGAGACATGTCGGCGACGCTGAGACAGCCATCCATGTTGGTGTCCCACTCGCGGAAGACCGCTTGCACTTGTTCCTTGGGTGAAAGGAACCCCCAGCAGCTCGAAATGAGGTGAATATAAGTAAATCAACCGTCCTTCCCTAACTGGTGTTAACTGGTGTCAAAATGGGTGAAATGAAGCTTGTGCCAGGCACTTACTAAAACACCATGCGAACCCCTTGAGAGCAATCGGGGGAGAAGGGAAGGCATACAGTTATGATTGTAAGTAATGAGAGGGAGTATGCTGAGTGTTTTTTTTGGTCGATTCCTTTTGTCAGGATCGACCGTTCTTGGCAGCTGATGACGCTCAAACAGAATATATTATAATATACCAGTAGTACCGCACAAGGCGGTGGCGGAAGTTTCAAAAATAGGAAACCTATAGGAGAGGTTCGTTGTTGTGAATCACGGATGGCAGAGCGAAGCCACTGACTCCATCTATTTCTCTAGCTGTGTCTCTAACTATTTATCTATCTGTCTGTCTGTCCATCTATCTATGTATCTATCTGTCTGTCTATCTATCTATCTATCTACCTATGTATCTATCTCTCTATCGATCTATCTTTCTATCTATTTATCTCTCTATGTATCTATCTATCTCTCTATGTATCTCTCTATGTATCGATCTATCGATGTATCGATCTATCGATCTATCTATCGATCTATCGATCTATCGATCTATCGATCTATCTATCTATCGATCTATCGATCTATCTATCTATCTATCGATCGATCTATCTATCTATCTATCTATTAATCTATCTATCTATCTCATCTACCCAGCTGGCCTCTCTCTCTCTCTCTCTCTCTCTTCCATCTAATTGCCTATCTATCTGTCTACCTATCTATCTCTCTCTCTCTCTCTTTTTTTCCTCTTTCATCTAATTACCTAATCTATCTATCGATCGATCGATCGATCTCTCTCTCTCTCTCTCTCTCTCCATCTCTCTATCTCTCTATCTATCTATCTATCTGTCTACCTGTCTATCTGTGGTGCAGTGTCATTCAGTGTAATGTAGTGTAGTGTAATGTAGTGTGGTGTAGTGGAGCGTGGCGGAATGTAGTGTAGTGTAGTGTAATGTCGTGTAGTGTAGTGTAATTTAGTGTAGTGGAGTGTAGTGGAGTGTAGTGGAGTGTAGTTGTGTAGTTGTAGTTGTAGTGTAATGGAATGTAGTGTAGTATAGTGTAATGAAGTGTAGTGGAGTGTACTGTAGTGTAGTGTAATGTGATGTAGTGTAGTGTAGTGTAGTGGAGCGTAGTGTAGTGTAATGTAGTGTGGTGTAG
>Ga0126342_10017722_pt1 | contig 12288 bp, 9 predicted proteins | sample Cyp1metagenome_FD_92528 | JGI IMG/M metagenome (GOLD analysis project Ga0126342, IMG submission 92528) | Coral microbial communities from Lord Howe Island, Old Settlement Bay, Australia - Cyphastrea 1 metagenome | ecosystem: Host-associated > Invertebrates > Cnidaria > Coral ... | reverse complement strand
GGAGGAACAAGGAGCGGAACGAAAGGAGGGGAGGGGAAGGGTTAGAAAATTTAGAAGAGAAGAACAGATAGAAATAAACAAGGAACAGGCATGGTACCTCATACGTCAAGGAGGGGGGGGGGACCCCCCCCCGAGGAACCTTGAAACGTCAAGGAGGGGGGGGGGACCCCCCCAAGGACCTTGAAATCAATCCGACCGCCTAATGGCGAACTCTCATCATTTGGCGCTTTGTTTTGCAGTCCAAGCAGGATCAATCCTTCATGTGGGTCGCAGCCGATCCAGCCAATCCGCAAGCAGTGGGGGTCGCCAACTCATCACTCGTACATCTCATAGCTCGTTCTGATTGCATGTTCTCAAAATGCATTCTTAAAATTAACTCAAAATATCTCAAATTTCTTTAAACAATTTCTTTAAATATTTCTTTTAACATCTTAAGATATCTTAAGTATGTATTCAATTTATTCATGAGCCTTTCGGGTGCCGAGGCACTGCTTCATCACCTCTGTCGCATCCGCAAGTCCAGATTCCGTTCCAAGGCAGGGCCCAGGTGCCCAACTGGCACCAGGTGCCCAGGTGCCCAGGTGCCAGTGATGTCCAGTGATGTCCAGTGATGTCGCTGCCGCAGCCGCACCGTTCGCCAAGGCTGGCCAGGACACAGCAGAGCGTGAGATGCAGGTGACTGGATGAGACCGTTTTAGCGGGCATATCGGGCATATCGGGCATATCAACGATGTCTTTGAATGTCACGTCATGTTTGATTCTCACTGCTGAATTGTGGAAATCCATGGTGATCCTCACTTTGTTGGCTGTCCAGACGTACACCGACGTACACCCACCGAAATTGGAATGTATGTCAAGTACTGAAAGGATTTCTCCGTTCTATTCAACATTGTGGGCCTGTTGGGCAATGTCAATTTGGTGCTGGTGAGCGAATCGGACTGACAGGGTGGCTTGATCCATCATCATTTGGACAGACTGTTAGACATGACCTGCAAAGATCCCAACATAACAGGTATGAATCCAAGTGAGTCTTGACTCATTGTAACCTCCTAGATGAGCAGAGGGAAAGACAGAGGATTGGGAAGTTGTTTCATTTGTTTTGGTCCCTTTGGTTTCTTCACGACTTTTAGTATCCTTGCAACCGCATTGCAACCTTGAATGGTCTGCTGTGTTCTTTGATCCTGACCTGGACAGGCCGTGCAGGCATCTGTGATAGGCTCGACCTTCAGTAGCCACTTGGAAGATGAGTTCCTGACAGTGCAGGATCGTCTGGGGAATTGCCCCAAAAAAGCATAGTTGGCAGACAGTTCAAAGAATTTCGGACACCGATGTGCCGATGCTGCATTGCGCAGGAAGAAGTTGAACTCCTGAGAAGAGCAGATGATTGCACCCGACGAGCCGGACACCTTAGATACCTGCTGCATGGTCTTGGATGTTTAATGAGTTTAATGGTTGCTTTGGGGCCTAAGATGCTGTGCAGATGCTGTGAAGCCCTGCCCAGCATGCGGAGTCAGGTTCCCGCATCTTGCCGACAGCAGCCTCCCCCTCCCTCAGACTTTGTCCTTGAAAGTGGTGTTGCTGCCTCAGTTCCGTATGCTGCAAATTGTATTGTATTCCTATTGTCCAGTGTTGAGCGGTAATGAGGTTCGTGTGGGCAAGGCAGAGAAAGGCAGGGCCCAGAAGTAGATTTAGTTTGGACCCAAAGCCTCCGTGCAGGTCTTCTGGTTTGGACGGCACCGCAAGCACAGTCCTTGGAAAGATGCGGCTGATTCCGTTGTACTCCTACTTACTTCTCCTGAATGATATGATACGATCAATCTGCTGAGGTGGGGCTGGGGCAACCCACTGGGCAAACTCCATCGGCAAGGCTTACAGCTCTTCAGTGCCAGCGGTTGGCAGGTGTGCAATGCGTGTTCGGCAAGATGGCAAAATTCGGAATACATTCATCACTTTTCATGTTGCGATCCATGGGCCATTGCATCCAAAGGGTTCATGGCCTTCCTGAAAGCTGCTTTTGCAGAAACTGCTTCCGGGGCGATGCGGTTTTTGAAGCAGCCCATCGTGCCAGGTTGTCAAGGAGGATGCTGACGGTGTGCTGCCAGGCTTTTGCTGGCCGACTAGACCCTTGCCTCCAGACATGGGCAAACTGCAAGTGGCAAGTTGACATCCTGTTCGTTGAAAGCAACTGCAATTGGCTTTTGCCTTTTTGAGTACATGTTGAATCACAGCATGCTTTTGAGGACAAGCAAGTCATTTCCCCGCTCACGCATCTTCAAGCAACTTGCCCCTGATTCGGCCATTTCCGCAGGAGTGGGTTCTGTCCATTTCAAATAAGATGGAAACAAGATGCAGCCCACGAACCCGAATGCTCACACGTATGTTAATGGTACAGATGTCGAAACACATGGATATGCAGTCACGCAGAACACTTTTCTGCAAGAGTTTATTTGAACAGTCTTGTACATATTTCCCCTGTTACCAGTCTGCAGTGTGGCGTGGAAAGTGTAGAGTGTGGAGTGTAAAGTGTAGAGTGTGGAGTGTGGAGTGTAGAGTGTAAAGTGTAGAGTGTAAAGTGTAGAGTGTGGAGTGTGGAGTGTAAAGTGTGGAGTGTAAAGTGTAAAGTGTGGAGTGTAGAGTGTGGAGTCTGGAGTGTAGAGTGTGGAGTGTGGAGTGAGGAGTGTAAAGTGTGGAGTGAGGAGTGCACAGTGTAAAGTGTAAAGTGTGGAGTGTAGAGTGTAGAGTGCAAAGTGTGGAGTGTAAAGCGTGGAGTGTAGAGTGTGGAGTGTAGAGTGTGGAGTGTGGAGTGTGGAGTGTAGAGTGTGGAGTGTGGAGTGTGGAGTGTAAAGTGTAGAGTGTGGAGTGTAGAGTGTAAAGTGTGGAGTGTGGAGTGTGGAGTGTAAAGTGTGGAGTGTGGAGTGTAGAGTGTGGAGTGTGGAGTGTAAAGTGTGGAGTGAGGAGTGTGGAGTGTAGAGTGTGGAGTGTGGAGTGTAAAGTGTAGAGTGCAAAGTGAGAGACTCGAGACGAGACACGTGGGCGCAGCAAAACGAGCATTTCACGTTATCAAACAGGTTGGAACGTCACAATGTGCCACACCTGCCACGCAAAACAACATGACAACCTGCTTGGAAACCTTCGAAAAGAGAGATTTTGCAGCTTCCCCCATAGACACGGAATGAACGACGCGACGACGACGCAACGCCGGCCCGACGAGCCACTCGAGGCGAACAAGGGTCCAGGTCCCAGACCCGCAGACTATAAACGGGACCCCTTCGCTACGCATTCGGGAAAAACAGAGCGCAGGGTGACACAGCGGTGACACACCTTCCTTAGCTTTGATTCTTTTGCTCAGTTTAAACCCTACACGTGGCTTACAGCATAGCGAGGAGTTCACGCGCAAGCTAGACGACAAGGCGCGAACGAATTGAATAGAATAAGAATTACTGTACTTGCCTCAGGTAACAGGAGAGGCCGATATGTACTAGGATGGACCTTGTCCAATAAGCGTGCACCAAGTTTGCAGTGTTCAGCCATGGGCATTTCTAAACGATCAGGCCAGTCTGGCGAGACATCTCAATGACGCAGGTTGCAGCAACATCCATCCTGAAACCTGGAGAGCAGTGGATTTTCTTGAGAACACACCGCCCAAGTGCGGCAAGTGCGGCGAAGAAGTCTTTTTCCTCAAGCACAGTTTGGGAGTGAAGGGAAATGGGGTGCATGTTTTTGACCGTGATGGTCTACTTCATCGGTTGGGCGAACTCGGGTGGAAAGGCTGTGAGCCTTTTGTTGTACAACGCTGTGTTGCTCCGCCATCGCTGCGAAATGGTCGGAAGTGGGTGATGCGAGCGCATGCTTTATTGCATGGACAAACGGACGGGCGCATCCAACTGTACTTGCACAAGAATGCAATTTGCTTAGAATACGGCCAGATCTACACAGAGCGCCTTGACATCAAGGCAGCTCATGTCAGCAACAGTGCCAAAATCAAGTTGTTGCCAAAGCCGGAAGTGATACAAGACGAATCCATCATGCAGCAGCTTTGCAGGCTGACGCAGCTAGCTTTTTCAGCTGTCATTGATCATGCGCCACGCGGGCCCTTTACCCCAAAAGAAGCTGAACTCTGTCAAGTATTTGGTCTGGACGCGATTCTTGATGCAGAAGGAAAGGTTTGGCTTCTTGAAGTTAACGACTATCCTGCGATCGCGTCAGGAACCATGGAACATGTTGAGAGCCATGTGTACACCAACCTGGTTCGGGACTTGCTGCGTTTGGTGGTGCTTCCCAAAGTGGATGGCACGGATGCAGTGTTAGGAGGTTGGCAGCGTTTGGAATGTGATCATCTGGAAAACGTAGAAGCAAAACAGTGAGCGAAGTGCATCAAAGTACTGCTGTTTGAGGCAAGTGTACTGTAGGCCAAGGCGAGTAGACGTTTGTGCAGGTGTCGCAAGGCTGACCCTTGGATACGGATTTTGACCTTGATCATGCTTGCGGCTCAAGCATCAGCGTGATGCTTTTTAGACTCTGTTCTGCTTTACTTGCGTTTTTGATTTGAAAATATTTGAAATAAGATGCATCATGCCAGGATCTGAGTCAGGGATTGATCAGCTTGGCTTTGCATTCGCGGTCGCTTTTTAGTTGTATTCAACTCTGTGCTCTCATGCTCGAGGCTTATGCTGCATATTTGCTGGCTGGCATTTTTTTGCCCGCGGCAAGCTTACACAGTGCATATTGTGAAACTACATTTGCTACACCGAGTTTCCCTCCATGCGCTGTATCTTCACAAATCTGGATGAAACTACCCAGGCATTGGCATCAGGATCCCAGGTAGAGCAGCCCTCTCTGTCAGTGGACGATGAGTGCCGTTTGAATGAGCTGTGGACCTGGAGAAATCTGAATTTGCCTTCGACACTGTGCAAGTGCAATGGCTGAATCAGTCCGTCAGGAAAACATTTGATGCCAAGGTGTGCCTTCAATGCCCTGCAGAGAAGAGCTTTGGAGCTCCTTTGCTGAATGTTGTGTGGATCAGAACTGACAGTATCTTGATGACTTTTCCACTTCAATGGCACGACTGTACGAGTTTGTTGCTGAGGCGAACTACAGCAAAGCCTGAGGCATCCATCAAAGACCTTGATGTGCATTCGGTGTTGCATTCACATCTCGTGTTTAGAGAGAAAGAGACAGAGAGACACAGAGAGAGAGAGAGAGAACCATGAGATGCCACTGATGTTGTGCTTGCATGCGTTTCACCGCTCAGAGCGAGGTTGAAGATGCTGTGGATGCTCTCAAACCCTCAAAGCCATCTGCAGAACCTGCGACTGAAGAGAGTCCTGAGAAAGAGGAAAAGGAGGAAACCGAGGATGAATCTGCAGAAGAGCCAGTGGAGACACCCCCGGTAGAGACGCCAGCAGCAGAGAAGCCCTCTGCACAAACGCCAGCGGCAGAGAAGCCCTCAGAAGAGACGCCGGCGGCAGAGAAGCCCTCGGAAGAGACGCCGGAAGAGAGGCCGGAAGAGACGCCAGCAGCAGAGAAGCCCTCGGCAGAGAAGCCCTCGGAAGAGACGCCGGAAGAGACACCAGCGGCAGGGAAACCCTCAGAAGAGAAGCCCTCGGAAGAGACGCCGGAAGAGGCGCCAGCGGCAGAGAAACCCTCAGAAGAGACGCCGGCGGCAGAGAAGCCCTCGGAAGAGACGCCGGAAGAGACGCCAGCGGCAGAGAAACCCTCAGAAGAGACGCCAGCGGCAGAGAAGCCCTCGGAAGAGACGCCGTCAACCGAGCCTGTCGAACCATCTGCTGAGGCACTCTGCAGACGCAAGCAACGTGCTTAAGAAAAGTATAGAATAGTAAGAAGAGATGAACGATCCTGATCATGCCATGGTCCTGAACAGATGAAAGATTTCTTTTATGATTTTATGCCTCAAGCTGCCAGGTTCGCGGCGTCTAGCTCGATTAGGTGTCACCCTGTTGAATCACCAAACCCTGCGAAGGCGACTCCGAATGGCACGGCCGCCAACGGCACAGCCAATGGCACAGCCAATGGCACTGCCAATGGCACTGCCAATGGCACTGCCAATGGCACGGCAAACAGCACCAGCCCGAAAGTGGAGGCTGCACAACGCTGCACAGTTCAGTCTTGATGCAGATAAATTGATGATGCAATGGTTCATGCAAAAACTCTTGTTAGCAAAAAAAATTCCTTCGCAGGTGATCTGCGCAGAAGAATATGCTCAGTGCGGTGGTCGTGTCCTCGTCAAAGCATCCAAGATATTATTTGTTGTATATAGAGTAATATAGAGGTGTTCAATTTTAAAAGGACAGTAGGGAGATACATAGATCGTCAATTGAACAAAGAAAAAACAAACATGAGACGATGTGTGCACCTGCACGCAGACAACACGATGGCAGCCAAACTGCACAGCAGTGCATGGCATTACATAATTTGCATATTGCAGCACTCGCATGCCACGCACTTACACGAACAATGCGCACACTAAGCATCACAACACTTCTAGTCGTGTGAGATGCTTCAGCAAGGTGAAGGCTGGAAAGGACCCACCTGCTGCAAACCAGGTAGGATTTGCCATGAGGTGTGGTTCGTGGTCACATGTCTGTCACCTGTCTCTAGTCACTCTAGTCTTTTACATTCTCGCAGCATGTCCAGTATGTTGATCGTTTCGATTTGCTTTCACGCTGGTCTAGACCAACGAATACTACTTCTCGTGCCTGACGGAGAAGGCGCTTTGGAAACTTCAACGCTTTGGCAGTTTTGGCCAATGCGATGTTTCGAGAGATTCCAGGTTTGCTTTTGTGGCCCACTGTGACATTTCTGACCACTGGCAATGCTTCAGGAGATCATTGCTGCCAACACCACCACAACGCTGCTCGTTCTAAATGCGGTTCCATTTGAAAATTGCTGGTGATAAAGAAATTGCTGGTGTACGAGTGGCAAGTGGGGCAAATGAAGCTGGAAATAATGACCAGCCAAGGACCACTACAACCACAAATGAAGATCCAGAGCGGCTCGCCCAATTTGCCGCAGATTTGTATAGATTTTGTCATAAAAAACAAGCAAACACCAGAGCACAGTGCGCAATCTGCATACACTGAAGCATTGCCAGCTCCAGTTTCAGCAATGCGGTGGACTGTTAAACAGCAGCCTGGATGAGTTGGAAGTCTGCTGACGAGTCTGTTTCGTCCTACGTCCGTGTCCTATGTGTCCTATGTGTTTGATCTGCTTTGATATCTGCAGGTGGTCTTCCCTTCGTTGGGAAGAGTTGCTGCCAAGGAGGCTACTTTTGCACGGAGGCACAGCCGAGAGTATTCCTTGAACGACACGTGCTGTCAATACTTTTCACATTTCGCATGGCACAGGTGGACAAGAACTACCACCAGTGTGCGCCGACAAAAATGGGTGGTCCTCATTTTGTGTACAAGCCTTCTGCGGAGCTTCAGTGACTCGGCATTTGAAGGCTTCGTCCGTTTTCCAGCATTTTGATGCTTTTTGCTGCTTTTGTACGGCTCAATGATTGTTCGTTGGGATCTAAATCAGCTGCAATTTGTTCTCAGATGCTCCATTCCTAATGAGGAAGGCAAGTAAAGCTCCGCTCTTCACCTTCTACGTCTATCGGGCCGAATCTGACGACCAAGCTGCTTGGCCTATGACCGGAATAATAAGATACAAGACTACGTAGATACACAATAGCGGACACCGCAATAAGTATAGATGCATATGTTATAGATTCATCTATAATCACACACAGACACGCACACGCGCACACATATGGATGGCCTTCACATGGGTTCGCTTGAAGCTGTGTTCTCTTCGTCAGTAGCCCTCTTCCTGAAGTTGTGCATTCGGTTGATGCCCGTTGTGGTTGGTTGTGGCATGCTTTTGCATGCCCTGTCGCTCCTGTCACCTGCATGAAGTTTTGCTAGTGCATGCCAAAGCTATGGTTCCATGCCGTCCACTTGGTCCAGCTGAAGTCGTGACAGCAAAGGACAGAATTTGCACTCTGATGTATCATATCGCTGCATTTGCCCTGAGGACTATGTGACAAACGTCAATGCCAAGAGCCCAATGCAGAAATGACCCTTGTGTAATCTTATCTGACACTACCTTGTAGTGAACAGCTGGAAGCAGCCTGCACAAGAGCTTTCAAGAAGTTGTCATGGTCTCTGGACATCTCTGGGACCAGGTTGCCAATCTGCCTGGAGTGATGTGGTATTTGCACAACGAGGCAGTGATGACAGTGATGGCAATCATTTAAGCAGATGAAAGATTAGACGGCATATTTGGATGCTTTTGGGCACAGCTTTTTGTTGGGCAGGTGGTATGGCAGACGCCACGGAAGTTCAATATCTCTAGGCTGGGCGTGTCGGCCATCCTGCCCGAATTTGTCTAGCAGTGATAATGTCTGCCATGCCAGGATCTATCGACACAAAATTATGACGCGAGGAACCCAACCTCTTCGCGACCTTGGCATGAATTTTGGAGTTTCTGGACTGCATTTGGACACTTTATGATACTTTGTTCATTTGTATAAATTGTGGAGTTAAGACAATTAAGGTTTCACTGTATGTTTCACTATATTTCACTTTATTTGACACGTCAAGCCAAAATATGGAGCTTGCGCTCGACCTAGGTGCGCTTCGCCTACGATGCTGCCCAATGCACAGGTCCATGGAATTGCGATCTGAACTTCGAGAGGTCACGGCCACAGTTGCAGGTCATGGACTCCATCATGGACATCCTAAAAAACGCCTCAAAAATTGCCGCCCAGGTATGGCTACTTTGTTGGATGCAACAATCTTGGGGAGTTCCCCTTTCCAACATACAAGATCTACTATGAGGATGCCAAGCCCGAACCTTGGAACAACAAAGCTGGTAAAGATCAGAATAAATTGAATAAACTGCATAAGCCGTGTATTGTCAAGGTGGTACACTCTTCCGGGAGCGTGTTCTTCCAACACTTACAAGGACTCTGGGATTAGCTAGCTATTTGACTGTCAGAGAATTCATGAACAAATTGCCGCATTCTGTTTCTATCACTTGTTTGTGGTGATGTGGACTCTTTGCACTGAAACAGAACTCATCCACTTCGGTCAAGCTGCGATCCTTATTGGTATTGTGGATTAAGTCCTATTTGCGTTGAGTCCTATCTCGCTGGCCATGTGTTCGGGATTCAGCGGGTGACAAGCACACGTAGTACTAGACTCTCCAGCGCCAGCTGCGCCTAACAAAGCAGCAAAGCAACCAAGAAGGAACCAAGCTACCGAACTACGGACTCAGCCCAGGGCCAACTTCTCATAGTCAGCCTCGAACCAAGACATGGCACATTACAGGCAGGCCAGGCAGGCATATAACAGAGAATGTGGGCTACTGTCCAAGGCACAGAAGGCAGGAGTTACTACTGACCAAGTGACCATACACAACCAGGCAAAACATGCAACTAACACAACTGTTGGCTGCAGGCATAGAGGATGGTCATTGACGGGTCAGGTCTCAAAAAAGATTGACTGGAGGCGGTTGCTGAGAACACGCCTCCACGCCTTTGAAGACAAGCGCAGGACAAGGATGCGAGCTGCATCGAAGACCAGCCGGGCGGAATGTGCGTTGATGCCCAAGTGACGGACCGTTTTGTCCAATCGCACGTCTAAATAGTCCAATTCCAGACTTGTCCTGCAAGCTGCATCAAGCTGCTCAATCCAAGGAGGGCATACCAACAGGGCAAGGTAATTGCACTTACAGCATCTCTCGTGCTGGTGATGCTTGGCGGCATTCTTTTCTCGTAAATTGGCTGTTACTCTTAGCAACATAATTTATTTCAATATTGACTTCGACATTTTCTCAACTTTTGTGTAGATGCAATCCATGGTGCGTTGCGGGACTCCAGCAAGTGCAGCGCGAAGAAACAAGCCGAATCTAGCCGCCTTTCTTCAGATGTTCAAATCATTGTGGAATCATGTGGGGTCCCTTGCGCCCCAAGGATTTGACATTAAATGAGATCGAAAATATCTCAGACTATGCTGCCTTCGTCAAAGCGGGAAAGGAAGAATTCAACAAGACTGCAGACAAGGGGGTTGGCATGTCTTTCTGGTACTTTGGCGGCCTTGGCATATCTTAACATGGCGTAAAAAGGCTTTGGCCAAGCTTGACTCTGCAAGCTCTCGATTTGCTTCCTGCCCAGGGATGGCCTCAACGATAGCGATGCAAATCAAGCCAGGGTGGACCATGTTCCTTAGATCAACTCATTCCACTGGGCTTGTCAATATCTTTCCTCCAACTCTTGATTCAGCTGGTGGAAATTGCATTCTGCACTCCAGAGGTCGTTAAAATGATTTGTTCACGTTTGCGCAGGTTGCTGCGCTTTTCAAGAAGAAATATCCCGACATGCCCAGCCATAGCCAGCGGCCAAGCTAGGCTTTGACAATCAAATTCCTTCACAGATACTATTTTTTGACACAACTCAGGTGAGATGCTGTCTCCAGTGTGCGACTTCAAATTTGAAGAGCCTCTTGACTCCTCTTGACAGTACGTTTCTGCCATTGCTGGACTTTTCTTTCCGCACTGCATCGTGCTGCATTTGGAATCTTGTATTTTCCAGGTTCTACACTGGAACCACCACAACAACAACGACCATCAGCACAACCACTACGACGCAAAAGCCACCACCAGACTGTCAGGATTATGCAACTGATCAAGGGCCAAGGGCAGCAAAAGTGTCAGTTGGAAGTTGTTGGAAATCGAGCAATCTGGGCCGTGAGGATGCAACGCCTGGCAGCAGTTGCTATAGCGCTGTGCGATGGGCAATGAAAGATGGCAACTTGTCAGCTTCGGCTTCAAGCCCTGTCATTGATGCAAGCTGCTCAATATTTCCCAATCTGTTTAATGTTTGCTACTGGTTAGTGTGAGGGCCCCCCCAAACAATTTGAGTATCAGTATACTGAATAACTCGTAATTTTTTAATTGCGCCCCCCAACAATTTTCAGGATAGTCAACTTAAGTAAGGATTTCAATTGATTTCAATGTACTTTCAATTGATTTCCAATTGATTCCAATTGATTTCCAATTGATTTCAATTGACTTCCAATTGATTCCAGTTGGTTTCAACTTACTTTCAATTGATTTTCATTTGAAATCAATTTACTTTCAATTGATTTATTTTGATTTATTGATTTCAATTTACTTTCAATTGATTTCCAATTGATTTCAATTTACTTTCAATTGAAATCAATTTAGTAATAGTTTAATAAGGCAGCTAATTATTTGGAAAACCTTGCATTTCAAGGCTTTGGCATGGATATGGTTTTCTAAAGTAAAGGGACCAGCTTTACCCAAAGAAAGGTGGAGAAAGGGTTTTGTTTTTTTTTTCACTCCCAAAAGTTTTTGTGCACAATAGAGTGCCATCCAAACAATTATATTATTGAGTATCTGAGCCACTCATAGGGTACCCCCTTGAAAAATTGTCTGCATGCTGTTTTAATAAGGGGTAATAAGGCATCTAATCATTTGGAAAACCTTGCGTTTCAAGGCTTTGACATGGATATGGCTTTCCAAAGTAAAGGGGCCAGCTTTACCCAAAGAAAGGTGAAGAAAGGGTTTTGTTTTTTTTTTACTCCCAAAAGTTGTTGTGCACAATAGAGTACCATCCAAACAATTATATTATTGAGTATCTGAGCCACTCATAGGGTACCCCCTTGAAAAATTGTCTGGATGCTGTTTCTTAAATAAGGGTTTAATAAGGCAGCTAATTATTTGAAAAACCTTGCATTTTAAAGCTTTGATTAACATGAATATGGCTTTCCAAAGTAAAAGGGCCAGCTTTACCCAAAGAACGGTGGAGAAAGGGTTTTGTTTCTTTACTGCCAACAGTTTTTGCGCACACTAGAGTGCCATCCAAACAATTATATATTGTGGAGCGCGTTGGCTTCTTTATTTGCCATTTCTGTAAAATCCAGAAACTATTTCTTGCACAGGTAGAAATCATTTGCTAAATTCTAGACACCATTTGCTAAATACTAGAAACTATTTGCTAAATACTAGAAACTATTTGCTACATACTGGAAACTATTTTGCTAAATACTGGAAACCATTTGCTAAATACTAGAAACCATTTGCTAAATACTAGAAACCATCTGCTAAATAAGTAGGATATGTAGATTTTTTTTCAGATAAAGTAGAGCATGTAGAAACCATTTGCTAAATCATGTTGATTTCCCAGAAACCATTACTTGAATCAAAGGGGTAATATTTGCAAGTAAAAGTTGATATTGACCATGTTGTCAGGGCAAACCT
>Ga0126342_10017721_pt1 | contig 12289 bp, 11 predicted proteins | sample Cyp1metagenome_FD_92528 | JGI IMG/M metagenome (GOLD analysis project Ga0126342, IMG submission 92528) | Coral microbial communities from Lord Howe Island, Old Settlement Bay, Australia - Cyphastrea 1 metagenome | ecosystem: Host-associated > Invertebrates > Cnidaria > Coral ... | reverse complement strand
TCTATCTTATCTATCTTATCTATCTTATCTATCTTATCTATCTTATCTATCTTATCTATCTTATCTATCTTATCTATCTTATCTATCTTATCTATCTTATCTATCTGTCTGTCTGTCTGTCTATCTATCTGTCTATCTGTCGATCTGTCCACCTATCTATCTAGCTAGCTATCTACCTATCTATCTGTCTATCTATTTTTCTTTCTTTCTTTCTTCCTTTCTATCTCTATAGATGTATATACACATAGAAGTATATGTTTGTGACAGGACTCTATCTTATCTATCTTATCTATCGTATCTATCTACTCTATCTAATCTATCTAATCTATCTAATCTATCTAATCTATCCAATCTATCTAATCTATCTAATCTACCTCATCTACCTAATCTACCTAATCTACCTAATCTACCTAATCTATCTAATCAACCTAACCTATCTAACCTATCTAACCTATCTAACCCATCTATTCCACCTAATCTACCTAATCTACCTAACCTACCTAATCTATCTAATCAATCTAACCTATCTAACCTATCTAACCTATCTAACCTATCTATTCTATCTAGTCTATCTAATCTACCTAATCTACCTAATCTACCGAATCTACCTAATCTACCTAATATACCTAATATACCTAATCGATCTAATCAATCTAACCTATCTAACCTCTCTAACCTATCTATTCCACCTAATCTACCTAATCTACCTAATCAATCTAATCAATCTAACCTATCTAACCTATCTAACCTATCTAGCCTATCTATTCTACCTAATCTATCTATTCTACCTAATCTACCTAATCTACCTAATCTACCTAATCTACCTAATCAATCTAATCTATCGTATCTATCTCATCTATCTGATATATCTTATCTATAAATCTATCTATAAATCTATCTATAAATCTATCTTTAAATCTATCTATGAATCTATCATTAAATCTATCAATAAATCTATCAATAGATCTATCAATAAATCTATCAATAAATCTATCAATAAATCTTTCAATAAATCTATCAACAAATCTATCAATAAATCTTTCAATAAATCTACCAATAAATCTATCATTAAATCGGTCAACAAATCTATAAATAAATCTAGCAACCAATCTAGCAATAAATCTAGCAATAAATCCCAGTCAATCAGTCTATCTATCTATCTATCCATCTATCTATCTACCTATCTATCTGTCTATCTATCTATCTATCTATCTATCTTTCTTTCTTTCTTTCTATCTCTATACATATATATATACACATAGAAGTAGATGTTTGTGACAGGACTCTATCTTATCTATCTTATCTATCTTATCTATCTTATCTATCTACTATCTAATCTATCTAATCTATCTAACCTACCCAATCTACCTAATCTATCTAATCTACCTAATCTACCTAATCTACCTAATCTACCGGATCTACCTAATCTACCTAATAAACCTAATATACCTAATCGATCTAATCAATCTAACCTATCTAACCTATCTAACCTATCTATTCCACCTAATCTACCTAATCTACCTAATCTACATAATCTATCTAATCAATCTAACCTATCTAACCTATCTAACCTATCTAACCTATCTATTCTATCTAATCTATCTAATCTACCTAATCTACCTAATCTACCAATCTACCTAATCTACCTAATCAATCTAATCTATCTAATCTATCGTATCTATAAATCTATCTATAAATCTAGCAAAAAATCTATAAATCCATGTATAAGATTATCTATAAATCTATCAATAAATCTATCAATCCATCTATCTATAAATCTATATATAAATATATCTATAAAGCTAACCATAAATCTATCTATAAATCTATCATTAAATCTATCAATAAATCTATCAATAAATCTATCAACAAATCTATCAATAAATCTTTCAATAAATCTATCAATAAATCTATCATTAAATCTATCAACAAATCTATCAATAAATCTAGCAACCAATCTAGCAATAAATCTAGCAATAAATCTATCAACAAATCTATCAACAAATCTATCAGCAAATCTATCAATCTATCAATCTATCAGTCAATCAATCTATCTATCTATCCATCTATCTATCTGCCTATCTATCTGTCTATCTATCTATCTACCTATCTTTGTTTTTTCTTTCTTTTTTTCTTTCTTTCTTTTTTTCTTTCGTTCTTTCTTTCTATCTCTCTCTCTCTCTATATATATATATACACATAGAAGTATATGTTTGTGACAGGACTCTCGGAACGCCCCCAGGCGCCCCAACAGCTTAACAGAAACAATGAAACCAGAAAAATCAGGAAGGATGATACAAACATCCATGTGCTGAACTGTTGCGTTGAAAGCTTGCTGCTCAAACAAAACGCACATATACGCAGTATTATGGATCGGGTGATGGAAAGTCACGTATGCTAGGCCGCTGCTGCACAGCAACTGTGCGCCTGAGGCAAAAATGATACATATTATGAAAGTAACTGCTGTAGCCCCTTTTGAATCCTAACAGAAACTATATATCGACCAATCAACAATATTAATCCCATTCCCTTCTTAAACACCCCCTAGAAACCATGGTTCGAAGAGAGGGATGCAACGACACAGACCATCAACGGGGGTGTTTAATTCTAGTCCTTAGTTCTGTATCCCATTGTATTTCCAGATTTTTCCCCATGTCCCAGATTGAAATCCCCCACAACCACCATTGCTAAGGCTAAAAATCTTTAGCCCCAGCCCAGCCCATCCCAGGCCTCCCAGGGGCCCAATGTTTCGCGCAGGCGGTGTCAAAGGCCTGGAACTACGCCAAGAACACCACGCGCAGCGCGGGCAGCGGAACACGCAGCGCCGCAGGTCGAGCGGCCGAGGCGCTGAGACTGTGGTTGGGGTTGGGGATGGGTAGCATAGTTGGGATTGGTAAATGGGGCTTTAATGGTGATTTCAATGGTGATTTCATGGGATTTAATGGTGATTTCATGGGATTTGATAGACATTTCATGTGGACTTCATGTGAACCCCAGAGGTGACACCCATGGACCCAGCTATCATTGGGGGTCACCCAGCCAGTCCACCAAGTAGTCGCCGTGTGCCAAAGCTCGTGAAAACTGGTTGGAGGATGTCCTTCATTGATTGATTCATTAAGGTTCATAAACTCAAACAAAAATAGATAGATGATATATGTAGTGCAGTGAACTGATCGACGGGCAACCCAAACCTACCCACTGCATCCCACTGCTACTTATTAGAATTTATTAGATATATAGGTGCATATTTGACGAGTTTATGTATAATTATATAATTATGTCCGTTCCTTGCTTCATTAAATTCATCCTTTCATACCTTTCGTCCTTGATACAATGATAGATCCACCAAGGGAACATCTACAGGAACCCCTCCATTATTGCGGGGTAGACATCATCTTTCCTGAGAGTTTCCAAATCTATCCATTAATGGTTTACAAATGTTTACCGTACCCAACTTTTCCATGATATTCCGATATTCCCATTATTTTTTGGTAAATCCTCATTTTCTACAGGTTTCCATGATATTCCCATTATTTTTCGGTAGATCTAGTAGGTCGTCATTGTTTGATATTTTAAAACAGGTAAACGTATCGGCCAACAGCCACTCTTTGAGCTTTCACACACCAAGTCCAGCAAAACATCAACTCCGCTAGGTCATCAAAACAGGTGGCCCCAGCTTGCAACAGGCGTGTTGTGGCGGGATCCATCACTGATTTCACCACCGGAATGCAACGCAGAAGGTTTTCTCACTCTGAAGATTGGACTGTGGACATCATAGGACCACCATCACCAATATCACAAGAATATTTCTATGGAAATAGAATATTTCCATGGAAATAGAATGTATTTTACATGAAATAGATCTTGAAACCATTTTTGAAGCCACCCGTCTTGAAATCAGGTGCGAAGTGCTGCTACCAGTGCCTTTGGGGAAATCATGCAGCTGGCGAGTCCCAGCAAGTTGTCCATTGAAACTCTCGGGAGTTTCAGGGACGAATCACGATAGCATCCGATAGCCGATAGCCTGAGAACCACCTCTCCACCTGAGAGGCAGCCCAGATGACTGTCTCTTGGGGATCCACAAAATGGGGTGTCTGGAAGGATGATCGATTCGCGACAAGATTGAAGACCTCCCCCGGGTGGAGTAGATGATATCAACTTGTATAAGAAGGAACATGATGGACCAATAATGGAAAATACATATTCTCTCTCTCTCTATGTATTTATATATATATACACATACTGTATATAGAATAGATTATAGTAAGATATATTGAATGTACTAGTATGCCTATTTGCTGGTGAGATGGTATATTTCTCGAAAGTTGTCTGGTGCTGATGCCTTGCCAAGCCTATGTAATGGTGGTTGAAAGGGCCACCGGATCCCTCCTTTAGCATCCCTGATCCCTGTGAAGGTTCACTTTACCTCACTTTACCTACTAGGATGTTCAGATTTTGGATATGGATTTCATGGAATAGCATGGAATAGTGTTTTTTTTTTTTTTCCACTGCACCCTCAGAAGCCGCGAAGCCGTGCCTGTTTTGGAATATGAGCTTCTGTTTCATTCCTCGGAATCCAGTGCAGTTCTTCTGGACACCTCCAGGCGTTGCAGGAAGTGACCGTGTGACCCGGACCTACCAACAAGTTGAGCTTTGTCATGTCTGAACATACCCCAACAATCTCAGGGTTGATCAGTTGATCATCATTTCTTCATTACAATTTTTCGTTTTAAGGGATCGTATCCCCTCATTGTCCGAGAAACCGACCTCAAAGATCAACAGATCATCGGCAATCTTCGGCACCTGTCCCTAAGGAGCCGATCTTGTTTAGTGTGAATCATATTCCCGGGAACCTCCACCTTGACACACTATTCTGACATAGTTTCTGACATACCATCTTGAAGTATATATGGCATATATATACATATATATATATGTATATATTCTGACATTCTATTGTTTCTGGCATATACTGTGACATTCTATCTGACATTCTTTCTGGCATACTATCTCACATCTATTCTGACCTACTTTCTGGCATATATCCGGATTTCTTTCTGGCATTCTATCTGCCATATATTCGTGACATTCTTTCTGGCATACATTCCGACATTCTGTTTGACATTCCTTCAACATTTTGTCTGGCAGTCTTTCTGACAATCTATCTGACATTCTATCTGGCATTTCTCTCCGGCATGAGTTCGGGTCCAGGCGCACTCCACTGCATCCGGAGCTAAAGTTGAGGCGCGGGAGGAGGTGGAGGAAGAGGAGAAGGAGTTGCACCTTTGTTAAAATCTAGAGACCCCGTGGCAGGTGGGGAAGCAGTAGGAAAAACTCAGGCAACACCCCAAAAGGTGACACTCCTCAATGAAAAGATGATCAAGATTGAGGTCTTTTTTTTGCTTCCAGCGGTTGCTGGTGGTGAATCAATCCACCTTTGTTAGCTGAATCCCGTCACAATAAACACGTCTCATCAACGGTAGGTCCTGCCTGTACATAGCAGCCATAACCTCCAGAAATTTCAGAGCAGTGGGCGGGCGCAGCCCGTGTCCGTTTTCGGGTTTTCCGGGGATGAGTCGGTGCCCTGATGGGATGGTTGTGGACTACAAGCTGACACCAAGAAACATATGGTTATTAACATGTTTTAAACAACAAACCTGGGGAGTTAAGAGGATTTACGCAATACAAATCGTCTTTGAGCAACATGGAGATACCCTAACATATAGATCGGGCGTTAACATGCTTTTAGTATCTTTTAGTCAACATTTGGATAAAACAACAGAACTGAGGTTTGAAATTTATGTCTGACCATAAAAATGGAGATATAAAATAAACCGACCTTGGGATACAAATCAACGAACACGAGGGTATCAACCAAACGAATGTGATCGTTAATGATATCGGACAATATACCCAGCAGTCATAGGGATGATTGGTGATATGGTCATCAATGATGGATTGTGATTTAGTGAACAATGGGGGCATTGTCAACAGAGATCATATACAAGCAGAAATAGGGGTACAACATGGGGCTTTAGGGTTTCTATTTGGGTCTTGACCAACCAATTATGGGCAGCTAATCTGGCTTGTTCTTGAAAGACACCATCATAGCCAGATCAACTCGTTTTGGGTTGACAAATGTCAACCTGCATGGTACCTGGTTCATACGATACACGGACACCACGAGCTGAACATAACACATCCGAGCCTCCATCCCCTTGACCTTGGGCTCTTCTGTGAAGCAGTGTTTTATTCACAGCCTTCCAAAAGAAGCGGTTGTGAAGACTGGCACTTTCAAGTACAGATCTGATTATCGAACCTCAATGTGCCGGCCTCAAATTACAAGATTTGGGTGTGGGTCAAAATTTGGTACGCAAAATATGGACGGTTCCCCATAATTTACCAACATGTGTGGCTGCGGTCTCTCCATGTTTCACCTATTTTGACCCAGGCCCAGATCCGTTTAAGCCGCGTTTCGGGAAAGGACATGACGATGTCAATCAGATTCACTGACTGAAACTGCCCATGAAGGGCCTGAAGATAGCCTACAACTAAGAAGACCAAGCCTTTCCTTGCTGGATAACTTTCAGTTGTCGCCTGAACGGCAGGTACACTGGACTTACAATCAAGGACCACATACTGATTCATATCTCATTCATACACTGCAGAAATATGCAGAAATGGGATCCAGATGGATCCAATATATCATTGCAACTAGCATATGACCATATGACCCACAAAACACAGTGGATAGAGGCGGATAGAGGCGTAAGTACTTCAGAAAAAGGATGCATGGATGGGTCATGATCTGCCATAATGGGTCATGATCTGCCATAACATGTCACAATACTGCAAGACACTTCCGTTGCTTCTCCAAAGATTTCAAGAAGCTGTGCTTCTTTGATTTCCAGGCAAAGAACCAGCCTCCGCATCGCATCTGCTCAGATGTGTTGCAGACCCTGTGACAGGCTTTGTACAGTGCATTTGCACAGGGAAAATTCTCAAAACTCCACAAGTGCGCCATATCTTGAAGACCTACTTTTCAAACTGAAGATTGATCTCAGTTCGGACTCACTTTGGACATTCCAAAGGCCATGAAATGGGCGGTTGTCCAGCAGCCATTGGCTCAATTGTTCTAGATTCATGTTCAGTTGTTCTAAGCGGAGGGGTGTCGAATTATCTTTGAACATGCTCAAACAATGAGGTAAACCTGTAATTATGCAAATGTGTGAAACATTGAATTTCCCACACATCGCTCACGGCTTGATTCCACACCAGCCAGTACTCTTGTGCGCAAACGCACACACACGCGATATTACACACGCATACCTTCACAGAAACAAACCCAGGCTTGCTTCAACACATTTGCCCTACTGTTTCACCACTTGAGATCTCTAAAGTTGGATACAAGGTGAACCTGTGAGGGCGCTTGGACCTATTGCCTTCAGCATGGCTGCCTTCCGGTGTGCCAGCTTCGCGTATGGCGTTTGGTTCTCAAACTTTGGGAAAGTGAAAACATGCTGCTATCATTGAGGGTCTGATGACCCACAGAAAATTCTTTTCTGTGGAACATGACTTTGCATTTGCATTTGCATTTGCTATGTCTTCTAATTTTATCAACACTTCACTCAACACTCCCAGATTCAACATGGAATCCCAACATGGCTAAATCTCAAACATGATTTTCCACTTGGTGGCTCATCCCACTTAGTAAGTGGGTTATAACCCCAGTTATAAATGGGATAAGTAGGGTTAATCCACTTATAATTGGGGTTATAACCCACTTACTAAGTGGGATGAGCCACCAAGCAGATCTCATTTTTTTTCGAGTTCGGGTTAAATTTAAAGGGTGTACTCTCGTTTTCCAAGGAGACTAGCTGCAGCACATGTCCAGAGTTTTTACCTGAAAAGGGACTATCATTGAGACAATAATGGCTTATATTAGTGGACTATATCATATATATATATGCGCTATATGCCATGCTTAGAGACTTAGAGATACATAGAAACATGTATTGGGATAGTAAATGAACATAATGACATGTGTATATACCTGATGTTATGTGTGTATATATAATATATATATATATATATATTATGTGGGAGAGATGTATACCCCATTCCCATGACTTGTATGGAACAAAGCAGGAACGCTTTTTTTGGCCATCAGGAACGCCTCACTGGGATTGGCAGGCCTGGCGGATGGCTCGTTAAGTACCTTCCGCAGGAAGTACTTGGATCCACATGGATGTATGTATATATATATATGTATAATATATATACGTGGATCAAGGCAATGCAATGCAGTGCAACGCAATGTACGTATGAGTGTTTCCAAAAGTAGGGGTACCCTGAAATCATCCAAAATTTGACTATTTAAATATTGAAACCCATGAGTTCAGGGCATTCCAGGGGAAAATGCCTATCCATGATTTGATGATCTATGGAGTGAGAAAGCAGATGACTACGCATCTCCGTTCAGAGAGTATTTTCAGAGGGCAAGGTTTGAATGGTTCTTCCAAGATGCAGCCCTGCAGGTGAAACTCTGGAACTGATTCGAGAAGAACCCAAGCTCCGTTCCACCCTTCCAGCACTGAAGATTGTGGGTTGGGGGTGAAACCAGGACGATGATTTCCCTTGGAGTACACAAGAGCCATCAAACTTTTCATCGTTGGCTTGGTCTGAAAATGTCGGATACCCCTAAAATATTCCCCTAAATCCATTGGTTGATCATCATTTTCCCTATGGTATGACATCCCCCTTCCGAATGGCCGAGATTCCACGAGATTCCACGAGGTTTCGGCTGCTTGGAGCTCTATGTCCGTCTTACGGATGACGTAGAGGTGAAGCTCAAGTGGCTGTTGAGTTTAAGGGTCAGACCCATGGCAGTTGAATTTAAAAAGGGCAAGATTTGACGATTGTGGCCTGGGTGGTGTGTAAATCAATCCTTTTTGGGGATGCCAGAAGGATTGATACGTTCTCTGAGAGGAGTTTTTCATGCGTTCAGTCATATCAGTCATCACAGCACAGCTTCTGGCCCTCACAACCAGAATAAAGGCTGGTGTACTACCAAGACTGAGTATGTAGTTAATAGGTCGGTCTGGTGCTGCTTTTGCAAAAACAATGCACTGGCCACTTTTGAGGTTGACGATCAGCGAGATCGTTTTGTCGTGGAGGAGGAGGGGTCTAGGTTCAATGATGTTTCATGATGATGTGATGACAACAATGATATCTGACAGTTTTGGGGTTGAACTACGAACCGCTTACTGATTACTGTATCCTTTACAAGTTTGCATTCCTCATTAATCCCCTGATGGCACAATCTCCAAGAACATGCCGCCTTTTCGTTCCCCAGTTACCAGAGTTCTACAGTCAGTCCAGTGGTTCTCAACCATTTCAGCGCTTCGTCGTAGTCAGTTGAATCTGTATAATTATATATAATTATATTGTATATATGGACCATTAGACTTACATACATGCATTGTACATACACGAGGTAGATGATTGTACTGTATATATATATATATGTATGTGTTGTGAACCCTCCGAGACTAACCTTTTTTCATATGTTGAGGGGACTTTTTTACAAGGTTTGATGATTCATTTCTCTCCCCCTCTCTCTCTCTCTCTCGCGTTCTATATACATCCATCATATATACATATAGTGAATACTGTACAAGATTCTAAGATTGTATATGATACACAATGTAGACACGCATATTTACACATGATTCTGCTTCCAGCGTGCAGTTGACAGGATGTGAGGCAACGAGTCAGAGTGCACTGGAGAAGTGCTGATGTCAGGGAACCCATGGGAGCCGTCTATCGCCATTTTCGCTACTGCAGTGGCTACTTCGGGGGTCATATTTTTCCGACAAAACCAATATGTCTCAACGTTTAAACTTTATCCCAAACAACATTTGCATATAGACAGAGAGTTTACAGGCAAAGATACCGACTGAGTCGTGGAGCATTTTTAGTTGCAGAGGCTATGTAGAGATGTCGTTTGAAAGACAGCAATGATCAGCGAATCCATACGTCCCTTTGTATATGCAGCAGAACAACCCCTTGCCCATTTTACTCCACAAGAAACCACTTTTGTTGTCGGGATGCGCCCAACGGTTTTTATATGTCTAAAAGAAGTTGGTTTGTTCTTAAAAAAAAGCAGTTCGACTTAAGGAACATCTTTGACACATGGTTTCTCCTTGTCCGCAGATTCAAAATGCCGCATGTTCGTGCCCATCTGTGCCCCAAACTTGTCAACTGCAACTTGTGATGTTTTTGGTGTTGATATTGTGGGGATGAAGACTAATCACCATTCGGATAGCCAAGTTGGTTTATAATTTAGCTTAGCTATGGCTTATGGTAGATATATCGATATATCTAACCCATTAACATCAATTAACTATCGATATATCATGATATATCCATATAATATATGGTTAACTATGGCTTAATGAGTTTTTATATGTTCCAAACCAACTTATCTATGGGGGACCGCACCGAACTGGCCAGGCAAGTCGAGATTCGACCGTGCGGGTCTCAGGCGTGAGCAGCTAGGCGTTACCAAGGTCAACTTTGAACTTTCGCATCATATATGATATCTATTCTTTATGATATTATAATATATTATTATAAAACACATTTATCTATGATTGATAACATATCTAATATCTATGATATAGTTCTATATGATATGATTATATTATGTACAAATTGTGTATCTATACTTATAACATGTTGGACATATTGATTAAATGTATGTACATTGCATAATTTATATGGGTCATGTGATATCATGTGGTAGAACCAATTTCATAAACCATCCCCAAAATCGCATTTTTTTGATGGGTGGGGTTCAAACCATCCCTAAATGGTGGGTTTATGGCATTGTGTTTCCTGCATTATCCCAACTATCCATTCTTCATTCATTATTGTTGGTTATACCACAATTATTAACCATTATCAACCATCATTTCTTTGTTTATGGCATTGGGTTTCTCCCACATTTTACATCACAATCCCAATAATTGGAACATGATCATATACATTATATACACACATATAATTAACAGGATTATATTCCATAGATAATAAAGCCATTGAATCCCTAATGGCTCTCAGTGCTAAGTCATGGCGGGTGAGCTGTGCCTTCTCGCCCTGGGAATCGCAGGTGCCTTTGTCGGTTTTTTTTGCTTCCTGGATCTGTGGTGAAATGGCTTCCCAGATGATCCATGTACTGAATATGTATTGTATGTACATATGCATAATATATGTTGTAATAAATAAATAAATATATATATATATATTATAATTGATATATATATATATATATTGATATTATATGTACATTGTATACTTGTTGTATACACATCTTTAAAGGTGTTTCATGGTGTTTACCTACATTTGAGTCAGGTTTGTGGTGATTTGGATTGTGTGGAAAATGTAAATCTACAGTGCATGGAGCCAGGGAGCATATGGGAGCATGGCTGTGGATTAAAAAATGACCGTAAACTGTGGTGAAGCGAAAGTTTGAATGGTGTTTCTATGGTTATCAAACATTAACTATAGTGAATAGTTTGATAAACTGTACTATGTGTTTCTATGGTTATTCATTATTCAGGCAAAACATATCAACATCTGGGATTAAACACAGGATGATGACGCATACGTTTGGACCAATTTTGTTCAAACACATGGATGTTGATATTGAGCCTTGGGCAGCTTTCTGCTCTTACTTGGCGAAGGGTTGGAAAATACTGGAACATCACCAATAAATGCTGGTTTTATAGGGTAGAGACTGAAAGTAGGGTTTATAAAGTTTTAACCCGTGGTTTGAACCGTGCACACCTAGGGCATGCGCAAACCCAGGCTCTATATGGAATTAAACCCTGGGTTAATTCTTTACTACTTGTCTCGAACTACGCTTTAACTTTGATGCTTTAGATCGAATGAAACCGTGGTTTAAAACCCCTTCCGTTGCGGATCTGATTCTAACATACATCTGCACAGGATTTATGTTCCCTGGCAAGTTTTAAACCGCGTTTTAATTCCATCTATACGGCCCATTGTGCAAGATATCCCGGGTTCTGGCTGCGGTTTGAAGGTTTGACCCCGTGGTTTAATTCGGTTCTATTTGGGGTTTCTTCAGATCTTCAGTCCGTCTCAAATCTTTCCGTTCGTCACGGTTTTGTCTGGCAGAGTCGATCGGCAGTCTTCACAAGTTCTCGGTCGCATCAAAGTGTCTATCCATTGAGACACACAATGTCACCTCTGGGCCCCAGCAGGC
>Ga0126342_10017720_pt1 | contig 12289 bp, 12 predicted proteins | sample Cyp1metagenome_FD_92528 | JGI IMG/M metagenome (GOLD analysis project Ga0126342, IMG submission 92528) | Coral microbial communities from Lord Howe Island, Old Settlement Bay, Australia - Cyphastrea 1 metagenome | ecosystem: Host-associated > Invertebrates > Cnidaria > Coral ... | reverse complement strand
CGCAGACACACACACACACAGGCAGGCAGGCAGGCAGGCAGGCAGGCAGGCAGGCAGGCAGGCAGGCAGGCAGGCAGGCAGGCAGGCAGGCAGGCAGGCAGGACCCATCCATGCAACCATATGCATCCACCCATGCATCCATCCATGCATCCACCCATGCATCCATATGCATCCATGCGTCCATGCATGCATACATACACAGACAGGCATACATACCTACATACCTACATACCTACATACCTACATACCTACATACATACCTACTACCTAAATACATACATACTGTACATGCATGCATGCATGCATGCATGCATGCATACATACATACATCTATACATACATACATACATACATACATACAAGATCATATATATATATATATATCTACAGACCTACATATTTACACACCTAGGTACTTTGACACCTACAGACTTACAAACCTACGTGCCTACATACCTACATACAAAGATAGATAGATAGATAGATAGATACTTAGATGGATAGATACAAAAATATAATTTCAGTTTCTGGGCAGACTGTGGCTGTCCAGCTCGAGAATTGGCCAAGGTATTGGAGTCAGTATGATAGGTTTTATTTTTGGAGCTGAACCTTTGTTTCTTTTTTTCCGATCTTGTCTCCTCTCTGTTTCTGCTAGCTGTGTCGCCCTGGCTAGGACTTTCGCTTCACCAAAAATTGCCTTCCAACTGGAATTGAGGCATCGACGGCTAAAAATGAAACCATTAAATGGATTACAACTATTACGCATGATTGTACTTTGAACGTGTCAAGAGGTTGTGGGCGATGGCGCTGATCTTGAGAAAAATCGTGCTGGTCTTGCGCTGAGGACCACTGAGTCTATTATTGAAGGGTTGTGACGTATGTTGAAAAAACAAACCAAGACATGGGTACAATATCTGCGTCCTAACTCTTCATTGCTTGTTGAGGTCAAAGCTACCTGCACCTGAAGAAGCACCTTGTCAGTATGTTTGTTTCTGTGAACGCTTTGGTCGAAGACATGCAGCGGGTAAATTAGCATTCAAATTTGCAATGTGCGTCCATTCGTGAGGAACACGTACTTGAGAGTACCTCTCCGGGGACTTCGACACGAAAAGCCACCGCCCCAACCTTCGTGTCAACTTCAACTTTACTGACAGGAAATAGGTTCCATTTCCCATGCTTAGAGGGTGTTTAGTGAAGAACGTGCCCCCTGTGTGAGACAATGTCTTGTTTTTCGATCGTAAAACAAAGGTTGAAAATGTTGACGCATTTTGACTCGTTTTGAAACTTTTCATATTTTGAAATTTCAAAGTTCTTTCATTGTTGGTATTTCTGCACTTGAGGCTTCGTCCAGGTGAGCCAATTCCTCGATACACATTGTCTCTAGAGGCGGAGCTATTGAGCCATAGAATCTGCTAAAGAAGCACATTTGTTTGCACCAAGATGAACCAAAATCCTTTGGTTCCCTTTTTTTTAGTCAAGATACGTATTCAGTTGTGACATTTTTATTTATTTTTCTTTTTGTGTAGCGCTTGGGCCAACATAAAAGCATTTTCACTTCTCATTCTTGCAGCAAAAAGCGACAGAAGGAGGGTGAGAGGAGGAGGGTCAACTAATTCATGACATGCATTCAGAAGTTTGTGTGAATCTGCGTGACAAATCGTGAACAATCAAACTCGCTGGTTGTCCTCTTTATAAAAAGATCATCAATTGGACAGGGTCCTTGCCATGAATACTTGATTGCATAGGATTGATTGATACTTTCAAGTGATCCATAGCCATGTTTTGCTATAAGTCTATTCGTCCTGTCCGATATTCTGTAGATTCAATAGATGGACACAAAGTAGTTTTTTGGGACTTTTTCATGTGGTGTAAGCAGAAAGTGCAAACCAACGTCGTTGGCTTTTATTTGTGACTCATTGAATACATTTTCATTGAAGTAGAATAGAAAAGACGGGATGGCTCCCGTTTACAGTAAAAGGCGAATCGTGTTGCAAAACTCGGTTTGAAACACGCATTGAATTCTTTGACTTGAGGTGCGGCTGGCAGACAACCATCGCAGGTTGGGCGACTCTCCATGGTTGGGGTCTTTGACGTGCAGTCTTGTTTGCTTTCTTTCTGGTATATATCCCAATTGTGATTCCAGTATATTCCCGTACAAGGCCCAAGAAGCCTTGATTTGAGAGCATGGACAGTATGAAATTAGAAACCAACAGAAGGAAATCAATTGAACTATCACTCGCTTCTCATGAACATAAAAACTTGGCCGAGGGTGGAGAGGTACATATGCGCATGCGATGCAGATGTTTCTTTCAAACTTTGTTGCTTGTGATCTCAGGCATCCCTGGCACTTGCCTCACCTCAAGCCCATAAGTGATTGAGGTCTCTCTTTCAGGCAAGCTTTCCTGATCCTCATTCCACGGATGAGCTTTGTGTTGCGCTTTCCTTAGTCTATTGCAGCAGAAACTTGCACATGTTAGGGTTTTCTGCCCTTCACGGAATGCTTTCTCCATCGTCAAGGTTGCTGAAGATAAGCCTCACAAGCGCAAGTGGAAGGTGCTCAGTCTGTGCAGACAAGCCCTCGGAATCGAGATACATTGCCTTAATGGCATGTTTTTTCCCGAATGCGTAGCAAGGGTCCCTGTCTCACTCTGGGGGTCTGGGGGTTCTGGGTGTGTTCGCTCGACGTTGCCCAACCGTCCGCAACTGTCCGCAACCGTTCGCAACCGTTCGCAACCGTCTGCAACCGTTCGCGTGAGGGCCGTATGGCCGTGCCTATGGTCATTTTTGGAGGTTTCAACCGTCGCGCTACTTCGTCGTTTCGCGTGGCAGGCGTGGAACTTCGTGACATTCAGATGTGTTTTGTAAAGTGTCGAAAGTCGTTTTGTGTGGCAGGCGCAGTACTTTGGCGATATTTTCGCAGGATAAGTTGCAGTTTCCGTGGCAGGGACAGCGCTTTGGACACGTCCAGCGTCATTTTGCGTGGCACGCGCAGCACTTTAGACGTGTCGTGTTGCGTGTTTTTGCGAATCGCCTTGTCAAGGCTGCGTCAAGTGGCGACAAGGTGCAAATTCCGTGGCAGGCGTGGCGTTTTGTGAGATGTGATGAAAATTGACGGAAGCCTCGCACGAAACATGGGTTTTGAGGGGGCGAATTTAGAGGCTCCTAACAAAACTCGTAGGAAAACGTCGATTTTAAAGCTACAAAGTGTGAAAATTGGAGGACGTCTCGCACGAAATGCTCGTTTTGATGCTCCCACGTGTCTCGTCTCGACTCTGGTTTTCCTGTGGCCTCGCCGGGTCTATGGGGGAAGCTGCAAAACGTGTCCTTTTCGAAGGTTTCCAAGCAGGTTGTAATGTTGTTCTGCGTGGCAGGCGCGGCACTTTGTGACATGACAACCTGTTTGATAACCTGTCCAAAGCCGTTTTGTGTGGCAGGCGCATTACTTTTGCGTCGTTTTCACAAGATGAGTTGCAGTTTTCGTGGCAGGTGCAGCATGTTGGAGATCTCTGTCGTCATTTGACGTGGCACGCGCAGCACTCCACACTCCACACTCCACCCTTTACACTCCACACTCCACACTTTACATTCAACACTTTACACTCTACACTCCACACTCTACACTTTGCACTCCACGCTTTACACTCCACACTCTACACTTTGCACTCCAGACTCCACATTCTACACTCCGCACTTTCCACTCAACACTCTACACTCTACACTTTACACTCTACACTTTACGCCATACACTATACACTCCACACTCGACACTTTACACTCCACACTCTGCACTCCACAATCTACACTTTACACTCTACACTTTACACTGCGCACTCCACATCCACACTTTACACTTTAGACTCCACACTTTACACTCCACACGCCACACTTTACACTCCGCACTTTACACTCCAGACTCTACACACGACACTCCCCACTTTATACTTTACCCTCCACACTTTACAGTCTACACTCCACACCCTACACTTTACACTCCACACTTTACACTCCACACTTTACACTCCATACTTCTCACTGTACACTCCACACACCACACTTTACACTCTGCACTCCACACTCGACACTTTACACTCCACAATTTACACTCCACACTTTACATTCCACACTTTGCACTCTACACTTTACACTCTACACTTTACACACTACACTTTACACTCTACACTTTACACTCCGCACTCCACACTCTACACTCCACACTCCACACTCCACACTCCACACTCTACACTTTACACTCTACACTTTACACTCTACACTCCACGCTCTGCACTTTACACTCCACACTCCACACTCTACACTCCACACTTTACAATTTACACTCCGCACTCTACAGTTTACACGCTCTGCACTTTACTCTCTACACTTCACGCCTTCACTCTACACTCCACACTTTACACTCCACACTCCGCCTTCTACACTCCACACTCTACACTCTACACTCTACACCCCACACCCCACCGCACTCTACACTTTACACACTCCACACTCCTCACTCCACACTCTACACTTTACACTCTTCACTCTACACTTTACACTCTGCACTCCACAGTTTACACTTTACATTTTACACTCCACACTCCACACTCCTCACTCCACACTTTACACTCCACACTCCACACTTTACACTCCACACTCTACACTTTACACTCTTCACTTTACACTCCACACTTCACACTCTACACTCCACACTTTACACTTCACGCCGTGCACTCCTCACTCCACACTTTACACTCCTCATTCCAAACTCTACACTCCACACTCCACACCTCCACACTCTACACTTTACACACTCCACACTCCACACTTTACACTCCACACTCTAGACTTTACACACTCCACACTCCACACTCCACACTCTGCACTTTCCACTGCACACTCCAGACTCCACACTTTACACTCCACACTCTGCAGTTTACACTCCACACTCTACACTTTACACTCTACAGTCCACACTCCACACTTTACACTTTACACTTGACACTCCACACTTTACACTCCATACTTTACACTCCAGGCTCTGCACTCCACACCCCACACGTAGCACGCCACCTTCTTCCATATTCCACAGTTTACGGTTTACTGGTATGGTAACAGGGGAAAAATGCACAAGACTGTTCAAATAATCAGTTCAGAAAAGTGTTTTGCGTGACTGCATATCTGCATATCCATGTGTTTCGGCATCTGTACCATTAACAGGTGTGAGCATTCGGGTTCGTGGGGTGCATCTTGTTTCCTGCCTTTGTTCTCGCCTTTCACCCCAACGAAGGTGCTGACAAAAGAAAATGGCCTGGTAGTGACAGCAGAAGCAGATCCGAACTCCAAGGCAGGGTCCACAAAGACCTCAATGTCTCAACAATGTTTCAAGAATGCAAGAATGTCGCAACAATGTTTTAAGTAATTTTGAAATTATGCATGACTGTCGAGAAAGGTCTCCGTGCCGCAGCCTCTTTCAATATGTTGCTCCAACCCGGACGTTCGACCACCACTTATCTTCATAAGGGATCAGATCCCCCACCCCCTTTGAACAAAATATTGAATGGGATATGCAGATATGCATAAATAAATAAATAAATATATATATATATACACATACATACACATACAATGTATACATACACACATGTTTACCTACAACGACGTATGGAAATATCCAACCCTTCCACAACTGGGTGGTGGTGAAACGCCAGGGTTGCACAGGTTCCCCAGCGAACATGTTTCATTTGAACTTGACCCCATTTGACTCCTCGAGTTGCCTGCACTAAGCTCCAGGAATTGTGTCGCCTTCCAGCCAACTCAGTCGTCGTCGAGGCAAAATGTGCAGATTCAAATAGATTTGTCAAATAGATTCAAGACATTTGGATACTTTACTGGCACTTTTGGAACTGCAATGAACTGCTTCCCTACGCTTCGCAGGACGGTATACCACCAAAAAGACTTCCCACCGGCGAGCGACGGCTGCGGATCCGATACAAGGTGGGGTTGTGGCCGGAGCCTCGCTTAATTCGGCCATATGCGGGAACTCTCTCAGTATCTCTCTTCAACGACTTTGAAGCATGTGAATCTGCACTTTTTCTTGAAGGGAATGGACAGTGAAGGCATGTTCGGGAAAAAGTGTTCTGTTTCGTGTGCATGCTGTGTGTCTGCCTCAACGCACAGTATTACGGGAATTTCGGCAACTTTGTTCTGCAAGTTGTCTGAGGTAATCAGTTGTTTGCTTCTTTGCTTCTAGATCGTCCTATTGATGCCAGGCTGATGCAGTGAAGTCAGGAGAAGGGGACCTAATCGATGCAATGGAGCCTGAAGAGTATGTTATAGAGGTCGAAGCAGGCCAGTCGAATCAACTTCACGTCTGGCTGTCAGTTCATGGGTTCAATGTGGTGGTTTCTGGATCCTGTTGCTTCAAGACTCCTATTGCGCTTAGCCACTAGCCATAGGATACTTCGGAAGCGACTTTGGAACTGCTGCTACCTCTATTCGCATTTGCTCAAAGGGAGTGCGCCAAGCTTCGCAGCGGGCAATTTCAGAGTGAAGCAAACTGTTGCAAGCAATGCAAACAAAGCACTGAAGACTTCTTGACCTTGCAAAGTATCCCAGGTACTGAAGACCTTGAACTTTCGACCTGGGGTAGAGGGTGGCTCTGCTGGGATTGATGGCGAACAAGGAGCAAGCATGGGCTTCAAACTCAGTCCAAAGAGTCCCACCTGCGGTGCTCGGCCACCGGTGCACATCAGAAGATCTGCTTTCTGTGAGAATGAGGTTCCTACCTGGTCCTACCTACATATCCGATACATATCCTATCACAGTGCCAAAGAGCGTAAAGCGTAAAGACTCCAAACTTCAAAACCTAAAACCTAGTTCAATGTTTCTGCAGGTTGGACACCTCGAGATCGCACAATGCATGTTGTCCGGATCACCATCCGCAAGACTGGCTCAATACTCAGCAATTTTCAGAAAGCAACAGATTATATCATATTTTCATGGTCATTCTTGAATATCGCGGATGGTCTATGTGACTATTGAATTAAGTGAATCTTACTTACAGTATCCTAGAGTTTTCCTTCACGAAATGAAGCGAGGCATAAGTTTTCTAAGTTTTTGACCTTTTAGCTTTGGGCCACTTGGCCACTTGGCCCGCACTTTTGTTGAGGCTGGCACACGTTTGAGATTATCGATGGCAGTGATTCGGAGAAGACCTGGTCCAAGGATTTCAAGGTTCGGCGAATGTCGACATCAGATACATCAGACAAGATTGAAGAGACACATAGAGACACTTAGAGATACAACAGAAACAGACTTGCAACAGACTTGCAACAATAGCTTACCGATCTTAATCTTACCTCATCTGCTTTGATGTGTCTAGAGCGTCTTAGAGTTGTGAAGAGAATCCTGAAGGAAGTCAAAGCGAAGCTGAAACTAAAACACTTCAGAAAAAGAACGGATTCTGGCTATGCAGCTGAAAATGGCGGCTGATAATGATAGATACTGTAGACTGTAGGTCCAGTTCCACGGCCGACATTCTCAACATTCTTGAAGATTTCAAAGGACAACAAGTAAAGCTTGAATATTTTTCCTGGTTTGGCACGGTAGGAAAGTGGGTTCAAAGAAGATTATCAGGGGAAGCCAGTATTGAAAGAATTTGTCCTGGGAGGTGTAGATGGGGACTTTCCCAACGAAGCATTGCAGAAACTGCCAGGTGCTAGGATGGTTTGATGACTACAAAGGCCAGGCTGCTATGATTTTATTTCCTTTTATTTTGAGACAAGACATATAAGACCTGATTGATCAAGTCGGATCAAGTCGTACCAGGAATCTCTGGCATTTCAATCACCGATCCCGACAATGAAGAGCTGGAACTGGGCAAGGTTGGCCCATCCACTGAAGTCGCACACAGACAAAGCCACAAACTCGCACACACACACACAAACTCGCACACCAACAAGACTCTGATGTTCTGTACCTTGTTTCATTTCAGTTGAAGAACCGTCCAACGCAGCGCAAGTTTGCTTTGTTTGCACTTCCAAAGTCTGTTGAGGAGCGTGAGTATCACAACAGCGGAACGCACAAGCTTCGTTTGCGGAGAATGGGAGAGGCCAGTGACAAAATGCAACGATCTGCAGGAAAGAAGCTGTGAGCATGGACGTTTGGAGTCTTGATCCTATGGGGAGGTTGGTTCTGTGTCTGACAGTCCGTTCTGTGTTCCATGGTGGTAGTCGTTTGATGGGTCTGGGAGTCTAGGTTTAGGTGTGGCCACCAAGTAACTCTGGGTCTGCTCGGGCCCTGGACACGTCTGCGCAGCCATCTCTGGGCGCATCTGGGTCTGGTATGGTCTGGTAGAGTTTATTTTGGACTTCTTCTCCATCTAGTTGACCTAGTTGGATTATTTTGTTGACTGGCGAATACATTTCTTTAGGTTTTAGATTCCGGGTTCGGTGCACCTGCCATGTTGGACTCAAAGTTTTTTTTTCCAGGTGCTGTTTATTCATAAGAGGTATACTACTGATGTAAAGTAGAGTTCTCTTGTGTGTGGAAAGTGTACCAAACACTGCGATAGCCCCCCCAAAAGAGACAACTATAATTTTGCATCATAATGTCCACATCTGAAGTTGCTTTACACAAAGTTGCGTACATGCAAGAGGCGAAATTAGCGATACTCCTAGCGATACCTCAGCAATACCCATGTTTTCAAGCAGCAGCCTCAGACCACAAATAGACCCTTTCCTCCTTTCCTTTCCTCTTCCTTACTCGTCTTCTTTCTCTCTCTTCCCTCTTTTTGTTCCTCTTTCTTTACTTTTTATTTCCTTTTTTCTTTCCTCTTTCTTTCTTTTTTTCCTTCCTATTTCTTTCCTTTTCCTTTCCCTTTCCTTTCCTCTTCCTTTCCCGGTCTGTTCCTTTTCCCTTCGTCTTCCTTTCCTCTTCCTTTCCTTTCCTTTCCTTTTCCTGTCCTCTTTTTTACAAAACCATGGGTAGCGTTTGGGCCGCCCCAAAAGCGATACCTTTTTTGGGAAGCTTAGCGAAGACACTGAATTTGACATCGGCGACAAGATTTCACAAGTCTGTATGCCCAAGAAGTCTAAGAAGTCCCGAAGTTCGTCTTCTTGATTGTAGCATTGTAGAGGCAACAGCAGATGTGGACGACAAGTTTGATCCCCGTGGTTGGGCCAGCGTCACAGCTCTGCAGGGCATCTCCCTGGGTGACGGTCAATTTGTCAATTGTTCTGAGTCGAATGCTTTTGCCTTTGGGAATATTTTGGAAACATCAAATGTAAAGGGAAGTGGGGGCCAGGGGTGCAGTTCAAATCAAAAAACCAGCATCTTCACACCAGGACTAAGCTGCCCAATCAGATGATTTTTATCCAGCTTTTGGACATCTTGTGTTGCAATAGCATCAAGGGTAGCTCTTGCATGAGGAAAACTCGCGAATTTACCGTTTTAGCTTCAGACGGGAAATCGGCAATTCTATCGCGCAACTGCCTTCGTCGAGGTGACAATCCGCAAAACTGATATGGAGTTGGTTGAGGACGGTTTGCGGCACCCTTCCTCTCAAATTGCAAGAGAATAGATGGAGACTGCTCGAACTGCCAGCTTCAAAGTGAATCTGAGGATGCGCATGGCCAGAAAGCAGTCAAAGGGCCACAGTTTGGCACTTGCAAATTGCTGTGTGAGTCCATTACTTCGCATCACTATGCTTTTTTTCCATCGTTTTCCAGATTTGCGAGTTTTACTTTCTCTCTTGAACAATCTTGAACATTTCCTGGCTCCAGCTCTCCAAGGTGCTTCCTAAGAGCAGGTTTGGCTGAGAGGTCCGTCACGAGCAACAGGTGCGCCTCAATGTAAATCGACTAGGACCAGGATAATTTCGTCATATTTCGTCAATGAAGAGGTGTCCATGTTCAACACAGCCAAATGCAGAGCAGCTGCCAAGAGCCCGCATTGTCACTCAGAAGCCGCACAAAAAATGCAGCTGGGCAGGTCAGGAGTGGCTTTTTTACAGCTTTTGTGCAGGTATCTTCGCTCAGACCGATGGCACACGGTGACCATCACTTCAGATTGCCAGGACAGAACAGTGCGAGATCCCAGTGTGTACTGCGTAATGATTTTAATTTTGATTTGGATCCTGGTGCCAGAACCTGGTGCAAACTGCAGACACAAAATGTTTCTGAAAAAGGTTCTGGTCTTCCTAGATGGAATGCAAGCCACGGAGAAGGAAATCAACATTGGCCCAAATCTCATTGCAGTGCCAGAATATGCCAGACATGTGTTGAACATTTCTTGTCGCATAAACCCATTGTGAATTGGTGGATTGTTTGGATGTGAAGCTGACGGAACGAGGAACATCTTCTGGAGGGCTGGGCACCGATGATGCAGGTAGAAGGATGCAAGGCTTGTTGCTTTGAACGACTCTGCACCTCAGTGTGAAGAAACGAAGCTCACAAGATTGAAACAATCTGCAACTCCAGAATAGTATGAGATAATAGAGAATGATTAAAGATATACATTGACAAATTATCGGTGTCTTGTCATGTTTGAACATTGTGGCCATGGTTTTATTGTGATCGATGCATTTGACAGCTCAAGCTGCAAGATTTCACCAGCTTTCACCTCGGGCCATGTCCTCCTACAGCACAGAGACATCCAGGACAGAGATGGCCGCAGCAGCCGGAGATGGGGTTGGTGCAGTTGATTGAACTTGGCCGAATTTTCTTCAGTTTTTCCATTCAATGCTCCATTGCTCCATTGCTCCCATTGCTCCATTGGATGTCATTGGTCTCTTGTGAGTTTCTCGTATCCTCAGCGATATCAGGAGCGCCGATGCGCGGATTGCTGAAAGAGCTGGCGCCGGCTCGTCAGTTGCTTTGATCGTCAGGACCTTAGCATGCCACTGCATGGCCATGTAGATTTGACTGTGTCAGCAATGTGCCATCAAGGTGCCAACACTTCTGAAGAACATGTTTCTTCGACTTTGCCAAGCAACCTTTTTGTTTTCAAATGGGTCTGGGAACTGAATGGCATGTACAAAGCAACCAACCCTTTTTATTTAAGGCTATGACAGAATTCAGGCATATTTGATAGGTTCGCGGATGTGAGCATTTGGAAAGATTGCCTTAGCGCTTCAAACAGCAGAGCCGCTTAAGAAACATGTTCTTGTTCCTTCGTGAGGGATACTCATCAGCTACAGGATGTACAGTAGTTGTCAGGGTTTCGTACAAGCAAACAAATTGAACAATTCTGCTACAAATCCTTCAGTAACATACCTGCTCTCGTACAAAGCGCTTGCCCTGTAACAGATGTATATATATATATATATTTGGTGCAAAATGCTTTTGGTGTGAAAATTCCTATCCAATAGGATGTTGACGTAGAAGGCTTGTGGTGTTGAACATTCTGTCATACAAGGCCATTGATATGCACACTTTGGTTTAGAACACTTGCCAACTTTAGCGTAACGATGTCAGGTAGCAAACGTGTTTGCTGCCCCAAAAAATGTGTACAACACTTGCTAAAAACTTGCTGCCAAATGGACAAAACCATGCAGGAAAAGCTTGGACAAGTACATGTAAAATGCCAAAGATCAAATTGTAATATACAGTTAGTTTATACAATGTTTCTTTTTTTCCAGCTTTCTGCAGGTTGTTGGACTCTCGGGTGCTTTCTTTCTGCAGGTTCTTCGCTTTCTGCAACTTTCTTGTCTTGAAAGAATGTACGCAAACACTGGAAGTCGGTTCTGCACTGCAGTGGGAGGTTCTGCATTCAAAGACCTCAAGTGTGAGCGAAGTGTGAGAGCGAGTTGCTGATTTTTTTCTCATTGGAAAAGTTCGCCCCTGGCCTCTGCACGAGACCATCTACATATGCAGATAAGAATTTTTGTCACCTTGTGGATCCTTGTGGCCTTGTGTATAAAATCTGGCATTTTTTTGTTGGCATCAAAGGTTGAAGTGGTCCTGTTGAGACAACTCGTGTGCACATTCCCTTCTTTTCTGACACTAGTTTTCTACTGAATTAGCTTGAGAACGTGCATCAGGTGTAAAAGCTTCTTTCTGTTGAATATTTGGGTACGGCTCTTGATTTGCCGGTATGCAAATTGCACAACCGCTCCACCTGCAATGTCTTCTTTGTACTACTAAAAGCTGCTACATACATACATACATGCATGCATACATACATACATACATAGATACATAGATACATAGATACATAGATACATAGATACATAGATACATAGATACATAGATACATAGATACATAGATACATAGATACATAGATACATAGATACAT